>JAESGF010000123.1_pt1 | contig 64250 bp, 58 predicted proteins | sample 9269621 | NCBI WGS metagenome assembly JAESGF01 (sample SAMN14515066, study PRJNA621663) | algae metagenome | isolation source: Tolypothrix carrinoi HA7290-LM1 and co-occurring heterotrophs from dry rock... | place: USA: Makauwahi cave, Kauai, Hawaii | collected 2011-01-06
GCAAGCGGCTCATGGAAGACGTTGGCGCCGGCGTTGTTCACGAGGATGTCCGGGTGCGCGCCGAACCGCTCCACCGCGCCGGGGACGACCCCGGCGACGTCGCCCGCGTCGGTGACGTCCGTGCGCAGGAACGCGGCGCGACCGCCCTGAGCCACGATCTCCACCGCCACCGCCTCGCCGGTCGCCTCGTTGCGTTCGGCGACGAGCACGGCGGCGCCTTCGGCGGCGAAGGCGCGGGCGATCGCCTCGCCGATGCCCTGCCCGGCACCCGTGACGACAGCGATCTTGCCTGAAAGCCGTCCGCTCATCCGCGCGTTCGCCCCCCTCGCTGCGCGGACTGTGGTCGTCCGGTCAGCCAATAAGATCGTATCTTAACTCGGATAGATGTTCAACCGCCCGACGATGGTGTAGCGTCGGGGCAAAACCGGGGGAGAGGCGCTTGCGGATCACGGCCATCACGACGCGTGTCGTGAACGCGGAGATGCGGAACTGGGTGTTCGTTCGCGTCGACACCGACGAGGGTCTCCATGGCTGGGGCGAGGCGACGCTCGAATGGAAGACCCGCGCGGTGGTGGGCGCCGTCGAGGACCTCGCGCCGCTGATCGTCGGCCGCGACCCGCGCGACGTCGCGCAATGCTACCAGGCGATGACGAAATTCTCGTTCTGGCGGCTCGGCGTCGTGGGCGCGAGCGCGGTCTCCGGCATCGAGATGGCGCTGTGGGACATCCTCGGAAAGTCGCTCGGCGTGCCGGTCTGGCAGCTCCTCGGCGGCAAGGTCCGCGACAGGGTGAAGGTCTACACCCACCTCGGCCTCGGCGACATGCGCGCGGTATACGAGTCGCTCGACGCCGCCCCCTTAGTGGAGCGCGCCCGCGAGGTGGTGGAGCGCGGCTACCGCGCGCTGAAGGCCGTGTTCATCCCCTATACGCACTACCACGCGCCCCTGCCCGACGCGCGCAAGGTCGAGGCGATGATGGCCGCCCTCCGCGAGGCCGTCGGTGAGCATGTCGAGCTCATGGTCGACTTCCACGGCCGCCCCGCCTCCGTCTCGGCGGCGCTCGCCTACCTCCAGGCGCTGGAGCCGGGCCGGCCGATGTTCGCCGAGGAGCCGCTGCCGCCGGAGGACAGGCGCGGTCTTGCGGCGCTGGCGCAGCGCACGACGGTCCCGCTCGCGACGGGGGAGCGGCTGGTGGAGCTCGCCGACTTCGCCGAGCTCGCCGAGGCGCGCGCCGTGTCGATCCTCCAGCCCGACATCTGCCACACCGGCGGCCTCGGCCAGACCCGCAAGATCGCGGCGATCGCGGAGGCGGCCGGAATCGGCATCGCGCCGCACAACCCGCTCGGGCCGATCGCCGGTGCGGCCGCGCTCCACTTCGCCGTCGCGACGCCGAACCACGTCATCCAGGAGGAGATGGTCGGCGCGGTCCCCTGGTACGGCGAGGTCGTCGCCGGTCCGATCCGGATGGTGGACGGCTGCTGGCAGGTGCCCGAGGCACCCGGCCTCGGCGTCGAGGTGGACGAGGCGGTCGCCGCGCGCCATCCCTTCCGGCAGGAGATCCTGCACGCCACCAACGCCGTCCTCGAGGATGGCACGATCGTCGACTGGTAGGCGCGGGCCGGCCCAGCGAGGAACAGGGAACGCCATGACCGACATCCGCCGCATCGTCCCGTGCCGGAACACGCTCGGCGAGGGGCCGGTCTGGGACGCTGCCGAGCAGGCGATCCACTGGGTCGACATCAAGGGCCAGCTCCTCCAGCGCTTCCACCCCGCGAGCGGCGACAGCCGTGTCTGGACGCTGCCGGAGCGGATCGGCTCGTTCGCGCTGCGCGAGCGCGGCGGCTTCGTCGTGGCGCTCGCCTCAGGTTTTGCGTTCCTGAGCGAGGATGGCGCTGTCGACTGGATCGCGAGGCCGGCGGCGGACCGGCCGGGGATCCGCTTCAACGACGGCAAGTGCGACAGCGCCGGCCGCTTCTGGGCGGGGACGATGAACGAGGCAGGCCCGGAGCCGACCGGGGCTCTCTATCGTCTCGACCCGGACCTCACCGTCACCGAGATGGAGACCGGGATCGGCATCTCGAACGCGCTCTCGTGGAGCCCGGACCACCGCACGCTCTACTTCGCCGACACGCGGGCGGAAGAGGTCCGCGCCTACGACTACGACGTGGCGACCGGGGCAATCGCGAACCGGCGCGTGTTCGCCTCGACCGCCGGGCGGCCGGGGAGCCCGGACGGCTCCACCGTCGACGCGGAGGGCTGCCTCTGGAATGCAGAGTGGGACGGGTGGTGCCTCGTCCGCTACACGCCGGACGGGCGCGTCGACCGCATCCTCGACCTCCCCGTCCAGCGGCCGACGAGCTGCGCCTTCGGCGGCCCGGACCTCCGCACGCTCTACATCACGACCGCGGTCTGGGATGCGACGCCCGAGGAGATCGAGCGGCAGCCCTGGGCGGGAAGCCTGCTCGCCGTCGACGTCGACGTGCCCGGGTTGCCGGCGGCGCGGTTCAGGGGCTGACGCGGCGCGGCTCAGCGATCCTGCCCGCGGGCCTGCTCGAAGCCCCGGCCGTAGCGGCGTTCGAGCCGGGACTGCACCATCTCGAGCACGAGCGACATCGCCCAGTAGATGAGCGCGGCGGCGACCAGCATCTCCATGTAGCGGTAGGTCGCGCGGCCGTAGGACTGGGCGAGGAAGTTGAGCTCCCACAGGCCGAGGACCGAGACGAGCGAGGAGTCCTTCAGCATCGAGATGAAGTTGTTGCCGGCCGGTGGGATGATGACGCGCATCGCCTGCGGGGCGATGATGCGCGTCCAGATCACCCGGCGCGGCAGGCCGAGCGAGAGGGCCGCCTCGCGCTGCCCGGCCGGCACCGAGAGGATGCCGCTGCGGATCACCTCGGCGAGGTAGGCGCCGTAGTTGAGCGAGAGGGCGAGGACGCCGGCGGTGAACGCATCGAGGATGACGCCGACCTGCGGCAGCGCGAGGTAGATGAGGAGCACCTGCACGAGAAGCGGCGTTCCCCGGAAGAACGAGGCGTAGAAGGTCGCGACGGCGAAGGCGAACGGCTGGCGCGACAGCCGGCCGAGCGCCGTCAGCACGCCGAGGAGGAGCGCGAAGGAGAGCGAGAGGGCGGTGACGACGAGGGTCAGCGCCGCGCCCTGGACGAAGCCGGTGGGCGAGAGCCGCAGGCCGAGCAGGAAGGGCAGGCGGTCCGCAATATAGGCAGTGTCGAGCCCGAGGCTGAGGAGAAGCGCCGCCAGCGCCGCGAGGAGGAGCCCCCAGGAGAGGGCGACGCCGATGCGGAACCGGGCGCGGCGTTCCGCCCCCTGCGCTTCGTCCGGTGCGCCGCCAGTCACGTCAGTCGAGCGGGACGGTGACGTCGACGCCGAGCCACCGCTCCGAGACCGCCTTCAGCGTCCCGTCGGCCCGAAGATCCTCGATGATGCCGGCGACGGTATCGCGCCATTCCGTGTCGCCCTTCGCGACGGCGACGGCGTTCGGCTCGCCGTAGAGCGGCTCGCCCACGATCCGAAGCGGGGCGCCGCCATTGATGCGCTCCTGCGCCGTCGCGAGATTGCCGACGACGGCGTCGAGCCGCACGCCCGGCCCGAGCGCAAGGTTCTGGAAGGCGACCGTCTCGTCGGAGGCGACGACCTGAACGTCGCCGAAGGGGAACTCGATCGGCCGCGCGCCGACCGCGTCGACCACCAGCGTCTTCTGGAGGTACTGCTCGTAGGTCGACCCGATGCCGACGCCGACGGTCTTGCCCGTGAGGTCCGCCGGGCCGGTGATCGCCGTGTCGTCCCTGTGGACTACGAGGACGGCGGGCGAGGTGTAATAGGTGCCGGCGAAGTCGAGCACCTCGGCGCGGGCCGCCGTCGGCGTCATCGAGCCGATCGACATGTCCCAGCGGCCCTGCCAGCGGCCGGAGACGATCGCCTCCCAGCCCGGCGTCACGGTCTCCATGCGCACGCCGAGCCTGTCGGCAACCGCCCGGGCAATGTCGATGTCGAAGCCGACGATCTCGTTGTCGGCGTTGATGAAGGCGAACGGCGGGTAGTCGCTGGTGACGGCGTTCCTGAGCACGCCCTCGCTGCGGACGCGCTCGAGCGTGCCCTCGGCGTGGGCTGCCCCGGCGGACAGCAGCGCGGCAGCGGCGGCGATGAGGTGAGCCAGTCTCATGGCGGATCTCCTGCGGAGAAGTGGTCTTGCGGCAGCCCCGGCACGACGGCGGCCGGCAGGTCAGGCCGCCGTCGGCCATACGTTCTCCCTCGCATTCCTCCCACGATGCAAGGCCGCGGCCACGGGACGGCGGCATGGCCCTTGCAGTCCGGGCGTTGCGCCCGCGCAAACGACGCGGAATGATGGCGCGGCGCGAGGGGAGCAGCGAGCGTTGCACAGGCGAAACCGGACGGCGGCGGAGCGTCACACGCGGAAAGGCTCATGACGGGTCAGCCGCTCGCCATCGCCGTGCGCGACCTTCACAAATACTACGGCTCGCTCGAGGTCCTGAAGGGCGTCAGCGTGGCGGCACGCGAGGGCGAGGTGGTCGCCATCATCGGCGGCTCCGGGTCCGGCAAGTCGACTTTGCTGCGCTGCATCAACTTCCTCGAGACGCCGACGTCGGGCGAGATCGCCGTGCACGGCGAGGCGATCCGCCTGCGCGCCGGCGGGGCCCCCGCCGACCGGCGGCAGGTGCAGCGGATCCGGACACGGCTCGCGATGGTGTTCCAGAATTTCTGCCTCTGGCAGCACCTGACGCTGATCCAGAACGTCATCGAGGCACCCGTTCACGTTCTCGGCATCCCGCGGGCGGAGGCGATGTCCCGCGCCGAGCGGCTGCTCGACCGTGTCGGCCTTGCCGCCAAGCGCGACGTCTACCCGGCGTTCCTGTCCGGCGGGCAGCAGCAGCGTGCCGCGATCGCCCGCGCTCTCGCGATGGAGCCGTCGGTCATGCTGTTCGACGAGCCGACATCGGCGCTCGACCCGGAGCTCGTCGGCGAGGTGCTCGCCGTGATCCGCGACCTCGCGGAAGAGGGGCGCACGATGCTCCTCGTCACCCACGAGATGGGGTTCGCGCGGGAGGTGGCGGACCGCGTGATCTTCCTCGCCGACGGCCTCGTCGAGGAGGAGGGGCCGCCCGACGTCCTGTTCGCAGATCCGAAGTCGGAGCGCCTCAGGCGCTTCATCAAGACCGTCTCGTGAGACGGCGAGAGGAGAGGACACCATGAAGACGACTGCATCGTTCGCCGCTGCGCTGGTCATGTTCGCCGGCGCCGCGGCCGCCCAGGAGGTGAAGGTCGGCGTTGCGGCCGAGCCCTATCCGCCGTTCACCTCGCCCGACGCCGGCGGCAACTGGTCCGGCTGGGAAATCGACATCATGGAGGCGATCTGTGCGGAGGCGCAGCTCGACTGCGTGGTGACGCCCGTAGCCTGGGACGGCATCATCCCGGCGCTCACCTCCGGACGCATCGACGTCATCATGTCGTCGATGTCGATCACCGAGGAGCGGGCGCAGACGATCGACTTCTCCGAGAAGTACTACAACACGCCGAGCGTCGTCGTCGGCCTCAAGGATGTGGAGATGACGCCGGACGCCGCCGGGCTCGCCGGAAAGACGCTCGGCGTGCAGGTCTCGACGACGCACCAGAACTACGCCGCCGAGCACTTCGGCGACGCCACGATCCGCGAGTACCAGACGCAGGACGAGGCGAACCAGGACCTCGTCGCCGGCCGCATCGACGCCACGCAGGCCGACGGGCTCGCCATGCAGAGCTTCCTCGAGACGCCGGAAGGACAGGCGTGCTGTGAGCTGAAGGGCCCCGTGCCGGACGACGAGGCGATCCTCGGCGCGGGTGTCGGCGTCGGTCTGCGCAAGGGTGAGACGGAACTCCGCGACAAGATCAACGCCGCCATCGAGGCGATCCGCGCGAACGGCACCTACGACGAGATCTCCGGCCGCTACTTCACGATCGACATCTACGGCGGCTGACCGACTTGGCGGGCGAGGCGCTCACCGCCTGGCAGCTCCTCGCCCCCTGGCCGCCCGGCTGGGGCGGCAATCTCCTGCGCGGGCTCGCGGCGTCGCTGCAGATCGCCGTCGGCGGGTACGCGCTCGGCCTCGTCCTCGGCATCCTCGGTGCCTGCGGCAAGCTCTACGGCGGGCCGGTCACGCGCGACCTCCTCGCCTGCTACACCACCGGCGTCCGCGCGATCCCCGAACTCGTCCTCATCCTCCTCCTCTACTACGCGGGGACAGATGCCCTGAACCGGCTCCTTGTCCTCGGCGGCCTGGAGCCCGTCACCATCTCGGGGCTGCTGGCGGGCATCCTCGTCATCGGCCTCGTGCAGGGCGCTTACCAGACGGAGGTGATCCGCGGCGCGATCAACGCCGTGCCGCACGGCGAGATCGAGGCGGCGCGCGCCTACGGGATGGGCCCGCTCCTCGCGCTGCGGCGCGTGACGCTGCCCGCGATGCTGCCGCACGCGCTGCCGGGGCTCGCGAACCTCTGGCTGATCGCCACCAAGGATACAGCGCTCCTCGCGGTCGTCGGATATGCCGAGCTGACGCTCGAGACCCGGCAGGCGGCCGGGGCGACGCGGCACTACTTCCTCTTCTACTGCGCGGCGGGCGTCCTCTACCTCCTCGTGACGCTCGTCTCGAGCGTGCTCTTCGGCCTCGCGGAGCGCCGCGCCCGCCGCGGCCTGCCCTCGCTCGGCCGATGACGGCGCGCGAGGAGATCGCCTTGGTTCCCGCGCGTGCCGTGGAGCAGCGAGAGCGCTGGTGGCAGCCGCACCGGATCGTGCTCGTTCTCCTCGGGATCGCGCTCGTCGCCGCAGCGGCCGCCTTCATGCGCTGGGACTGGCTGCCGACGTACGGCTGGCGCATTGTGGAGGGGATCGGCGTCACGCTCGTCCTCCTCGTCGTGACCGGCATTCTCGGGCTCATCCTCGCCGTCCCGATCGGGCTCGTGCAGGTGACGGGGCCGTGGCCGCTCGCAGCGCTCGCGCGGGCCTTCTGCACGGTCATCCGCGGGACGCCGCTCCTCCTCCAGCTCTGGCTCCTCTACTACGGGCTCGGCAGCCTGTTCCCGCTGATCCCCGAGATCCGCCAGTCCTGGCTCTGGCCTTACCTGCGCGAGGCGTGGCCCTATGCGGTCCTGTCGCTGACCCTCTCTGTTGCCGGCTACGAGGGCGAGATCATGCGCGGGGCCTTCGCCGGCGTGCCCCGCGGGGAACTCGAGGCGGGGCGCGCGTACGGAATGCGGCGCTGGACGCTTCTGCGGCGTATCTGGCTCCCGCGCGCGGTGCAGCGGGCGCTGCCGACGCTGACGGGGGAGATGGTGCTTCTCCTCAAGTCGACGCCGCTGGTGGCGACGATCACGGTGGTGGACGTGTTCGCCGTGCTGTCGCGGGTGCGGCAGGACACGTTCATCGTGTACGAGCCGCTGCTGCTGCTCGCCGTCATCTACATCGTGCTGACGGGGCTGCTGGTGGCGGCGCTGAAGCCGATCGAGCGGATGGTGCCGACGCGGAAAGGTTAGCGGGCGGCGCGTCGCGCCGGCATTGTAATCAGGCGAGGGCAGGCTCGCCGAGGGCGCGGCGGACCATCCGCTGGAAGCCGAGGACGCCGTGCTCGTGCAGCGGCGAGAGCGGCCCGCGACGGTAGACGCCCGCCTCGAGGTTGCGCTGCACGCCGGTGATGATGTCGAGGTCTTCCGTCACGATCTGTGCCGACCACTCGGCCGACCGGCGGTTCTCCTCCGCCTTCTCCGGCGAGACGTCGGTGAAGAGGTACCAGTTGATGTGGCGGATGCGGCCCGGGCCGAGCGGCTCGACGGTGGCGATCGAGGAGCCCCAGTCGTAGAGGTTCAGCATCAGGTACGGGAAGCGGTAGAAGTAGAGCCCCCGCGTGAAGCCGCCAGTACGGGCCGGGGCGTGCAGACGGAAGCACTCGGCCTCGTCGTAGACCTCGATCCGGTAGTTCTCCATGTCGAGCGTCGAGCAGAGGCCCGGGTGCATCGTCTCGCAGTGGTAGCACTCGAGGTAGTTGTCGCCGTACGTCTTCCAGTCGACGGCGACCTCGCGGTCCTTCGACATGAAGTAGTGCTGGCTCTCGAGCGGATAGTCGGCCGCGAGCGGGACGATCGGACCGAGCCAGTCGAGGAGGGACGGCCCGCCGGGGGTGACGCGCAGGAAGACGAGGCCGCGCCACTCGGCGGCGTCGATCTCGAAGAGGCCGTAGTCGGCCGGGTCGATCGCGGTGCCGAAATCGCGCGGATTTGCAAGGCGGCCGGCCCGGTCGAAGCCCCACGAGTGGTACGGGCAGACGATCAGCTTGCCGCAGTGCGTGCGGCCCTCGGCGATCAGTTCCGCGCCGCGGTGGCGACAGACGTTGTGGAACGCGCGAACCACGCCGTCGTCGCCGCGGATCGCGAACACGTTGGCGCCGGCGAGCGTGCCGCGAACGACATCGCCCGCTTTGACGAGCGCCTCGGACCAGGTGAACAGCGACCAGTGGCGGCGGAAGATCGTCTCGCGCTCGCGGCGGAAGACGCCCTCGCTGGCGTACCAATCCGCGGGTAGCGTCAGCTCCGCGTCCGCCGCGCCCGATGAGCCGAGGGGAAGGTCCATGGTCGCCTCCGTGTGGTCGTCTCCGGGCCGTCAGGACGCGTAGGTCGGGTCGATGGTGTCGAGGAGGCGGAGGTGCGCCTCCCACTCGAGGCGGAGGTCACCGTCGTTGTGCGCCATCTGGTCGGACTGGGCGGCGACCCTTGCGCAGATCTCCGCCGGCACCGAACGAAGCGGGCGGCCGGTGGCGAGGGCCGCGACCTGGATCTCGCAGGCCTCGTTCAGGTAGTACATCGTCTGGAACATCTCGGCGGCGGTGCGGCCGACGGTCAGCAGGCCGTGGTTGCGCAGGATCAGCGCCGCGTGATGGCCGAGGTCGGCGACGATGCGGTCCCGCTCCGCGTGGTCGAGCGCGATGCCCTCGAAGTCGTGGTAGCCGATCCGGCCGTGGAACATCAGCGCGGTCTGGTTGAGCGGCAGGAGGCCTTCATCGAGGCAGGAGACCGCGACGCCCGCTCGCGTGTGCGTGTGCATGACGAACGCCGCGTCGTGCCGCGCGCGGTGGACGGCCGAGTGGATCGTGAAGCCCGCCGGGTTCACGCGAGCCGGAACGTTGTCGACCTTGTTGCCGTCGACGTCGATCTTCACGAGCGATGACGCCGTGATCTCCTCCCAGCGGGCACCGTAGGGATTGATGAGGAAGCGACCCTCCTCGCCGGGTACGCGCGCGGTGATGTGGGTGTAGATGAGGTCGGTCATGCCGAAGTGGGCGGCGAGGCGGTAGCAGGCGGCGAGTTCGACCCGCGTCGCCCACTCCGCCGCGTTCTGCCGCTCCGCGCCGACGGCCCTCATGCTCGCGGCCTGTCTGCCCGCCGTCTGAACGCCCGCCGAATGAACGCCCATGCACCCCCCCGCACACGCGGAACGAGGACAGCACGGGTCCCCTCGTTCCGCAAGGACTTGGCAGCGGGTCGGCGTGCAAGTTGAATGCCTCTCAGACCGGCGAGAGTGCGTGCCGGCGGAGGGAGAGCGCGATGGACAGGGCCTACGATGCAGTCGTGATCGGGGCCGGCCACAACGGCCTCGTCTGCGCGGGCTACCTCGCCAAGGCCGGGCTGAAGGTGGCGGTGCTCGAGCGGCGCGGGGTCGTCGGCGGCGCGGCGGTGACGGAGGAGATCGCACCCGGCTTCCGCGCGTCCATCTTCTCCTACCTCATGAGCCTCCTCCACCCGCAAATCATCCGCGAGTTCGACCTGAAGCGACACGGGCTCGAGGTGCTGCCGTGCTCGGACATGGTCTCGCCTGTGGGCGACGACGACTACATCCTGTTCTCGGAAAGCATCCAGAAGACTCAAGCGTCGTTCGCCAAGTTCTCCGCCCACGACGCGGCCGCCTATCCCGCCTTCGACAGATACCTGATGGAATCGGCTGCGATCGTGCGCAAACTCCTCTGGGAAACGCCGCCTGATCCATCACGCCGGTCCTGGAAGGATTTTCGCGAGACGGCGGGGCTCCTGTGGAAGTACCGCAAGGTCGGCCGCAAGATGTACCGCATCGTCGACCTCATGACGATGAGCGCCTACGACTATCTGAACGAATGGTTTGAGGACGAGCGAATCATGGCCGTCCTCGCCTACTACGCCTCGATCGGGACCTTCGCCGGGCCGAAGACGCCAGGGTCGGCCTACGTGATCATGCACCACGTTATGGGTGAGCACGAGGGCGCAGGCGGCTGGGGCTTCATCAAGGGCGGCATGGGGAAGATCACCGAGGCGCTGGCGTCGGCGTGCCGCGAGGCGGGCGTCACCATCGTCACCGACGCCGAGGTCGCGCGGGTGAAGACCGCCGGCGGCGCGGCGACCGCGGTCGAGACGGTGGGCGGCGACGTCTACACGGCACGGATTGTCGCGACCAACGCCAACGCCAAGGTGCTCTACGGCAAGCTGCTCGATCCCGTCGACGTGCCGGACGAGGTCAAGCGCGAGATCGCCGGCTACCGCACGTTCTCGACGGCGTTCAAGATGAACATCGCCTGCGAGCGGCCACCGCAATACAGGATCCTCGACAAGGTCCGCGCCGATGGTGCGATCGGCAACTTTCCCTACCCCACGTACATGCACATCGCGCCCGACATCGACTACCTGGAACGCGCTTACGACGACGCGAAGTATGGCTGGTACTCGTCGCGCCCGTTCCTGACGCCGGTGGTGCCGACGATCGTCGACGACACGCTGGCGCCGCCGGGCAAGCACGTGGTCAACCTCTTCGGCGGCCACGCGCCCTACACCCTGAAGGGCGGCGACTGGGCGACCGAGAAGCCGAAGTTCGAGAAGACGGTGCTCGACACCGTGGAGGCGTTCGCGCCAGGCTTCCGCAACGACATCATCGCGACGCAGCTTCTCGTCGCGCCGGACATCGAGCGGATCGTCGGCCTGCCGCAGGGCCACATCTTCCACGGCGAACTATCGGCCGACCAGCTGTTCTTCCAGCGCCCGGTGTCCGGCTACGCGGACTACCGGACGCCGGTGGCGGGGCTCTATGTCTGCGGCTCGTCCATGCACCCGGGCGGCGGCGTCTCGGGGATCCCCGGCGCCAACGCCGCCCGGGAAATCCTGAAGGACGCGAAGCGCCGGCCCAAGCGGGCCGCCTGAGGGCGGTCAGTCGCCAGAACCGCTACCGAGGGCGTCGCGCGTCTTCTTCAGCGCCGCGATCCGTCCTTCGTAGAGTGCGGTGAGGCAGGGCACGTCACCGCCGCAATTGCTGCGTTCGTCGAGGAACGCCCGCTGCTCCGTGAGGACGTCGCTGCGGACGTTCTCGGCGCTGTTCTTCTCGATGTCGGTGTAGAGGGCCGACATCTCGTCGTCGAGGGCGCCGAGGTGCGGGTTTCCGCAGATCGCGAGCTCCTCCTGCGACTGCGCGTTGTTGCAGAAGAAGCTCTGCGCCGCCGCAGGTCCGGCGAAGGGCAGCATGGCGAGAACAACAAGCCCGATGCGCATCGTGTAAGGCCTCGTGGGTGTGGGGCCGACATCATACGCGCGCGAGTTGCGGGTGCCAGAGGGGCCTCGGCCTCAGCGTCGCCGACCCTGCGCCACCACCACTGCGGCGACGACGAGCACCGTCACGGCGATCAGCACCACCGAGATCGCCGCCACCGCGGGATCGACGTTGTCGCGCAGCCCCGTCCAGACAAGGCGGGGCAGGGTGATCGCGTTGACGGACGTCACAAACAGCGTGACCGCGATTTCCTCCCACGAGAGGACGAACGTCAGGAACAGCGCCGAGAGCACGCCGAAGCGGATGTTGGGGAGGATCACCGAGAGCACGCGGGTGCGGAGCGGCGCTCCCATCCCGCGCGCCGCCATGTCGATGCGCCGGTCGACGCGGGCGAGGGCGACGAACACGAGGACGACCGCGAACGGCGCGATCATGACGACGTGGGCGAGGGCGACGCCGGGCCACGTGTCGTAGCCGATCGCGGTCGAGACGCCGGAGAGCGTCGTCAGCAGGAAGTAGAGCGTCACCGCGGAGACGACGGGCGGCACGATCATCGGCAGCAGAACGAAGCCGACGAGGGCCGCCGAGAAGCGCGGCTGGACGAGCCAGACGCCGACCGCGAAGAGGGTCGCGAGCGTCGTCGCGACGACGGAGGAGATGAGGCCGATCCAGAGCGACAGGGCGACGCTCTGCCGCCATTCCGGCACCTCGATGAGTGTCCGGTAATGACGGAGCGACCACTCGCCGGCCGGGAGCGACAGGTAGCGGTTCGGCGTGAACGACGTCGGCACCACGGCAACGAGCGGTGCGAACAGGAAGATTGTCGCGAGCGCCACCACGGTCAGCGCGAACCAGCCCGGCCGGTAGGTCGCCATCAGCCGACGAGCCGCGTCACGCGGGTGAGGCGCAGGAAGAGCACCATCAGGAGCGCCATGAAGACGACGAGGACGACAGAGATCGCCCCGGCGAGGCCCCAGTTCACGGTCTGGAACGTCTGCACGTAGATGAACTCGGCGACGAGGATGCTGCGCCCGCCGCCGAGGATTGCGGGCGTGATGAAGAAGCCGAGCGCGAAGATGAAGGTGATCAGCGCCGCGCCGACGATGCCCGGCCGGGTGAGCGGCACGAACACGGTCCAGAAGGTCCGCAGCCGGCTCGCCCCCATCCCGCGCGCCGCGAGGAGGATGCGGCCGTCGACGTGGCGCATGGAGGAGGCGAGGGGGAGGACGGCGAACGGGATCATGAAGTGGGTGATGCCGATCACGACGCCGATCTCGTTCCTGACGAGGGTGAGCGGGAAGGAGATCACGCCGAGGTCGATCAGCGCCGTGTTGACGATGCCGCGGTTGAAGAGGAGCGCGAGCCAGCCGAAGGCGCGCGTCAGGGTCGAGATCCAGAACGGGATCAGCACCGCGAAGGTGACGACCGTTGCGGCGACGCGCCCGCCGTTCACCCACACGTAGGCGATGGCATAGGCGACGACGACGGTGAGCGCGGTGACGAGGAGGCAGACGCGGAGCGTGCGCCAGAGGACGGAGAGGACGACCGGGTCCGTGAAGACCCGGACGTAGTTGGAGAGGCCCGGCTCGGGCAGGGTGACGCTCCACTCGACCACGCCGAGGAACGGGACGAGGTAGGTGAGCGCCAGGAAGACGGGCAGCGGCGCGATCAGGAGGGCCGCGCCGAGCCGCACCCGTCAGGCCGAGATCAGGGCGAGGTAGGCGTCGAGCGCGGCCGAGTAGTTCTCGGAGTACCAGCCCATGTCGAGGACGATCTGCTTCTCGAGATTGCCGGGGGCGACGCAGTTGTGGACCCGGTCCGCCTCCGGGATCAGCGTGTCGGTGGCAGGGTTCGCCGGGCCCTGTCCGAGGAGCTGGAACATCACGAGCTGCCGCTCCGGCTCCTGCATGGAGGCGAGGAACTGCATCGCCGCCTCCGTGCCGGCGGGGTTGTTCGCCATGATCGCCATCGCGCCCGGCGAGAGGAGGCCCTGGTCGAAGATGTACTTGATGCGCCCGTCCGACTCCTCCTCGATCAGCTTGCCGCGGGTGGACCAGATGAGGCCCATCGACGCCTCGCCGGAGAGGAGCGCCGTCTGGCTCTCCGCGCCGCCGCCCCAGAAGGAGATGACGTCGGGCTTCAGCGCGGCGAGCTTGGCGTGGGCGCGCTCGATGTCGAGCGGGTAGAGGTCGCCGGGGGCGACGCCGTCGGCGAGGAGCGCCGCCTCCCAGCTCGAGACGCCCCACTTGTACATCGTGCGCGGGCCGGGAAATTTGGCCGTGTCGAAGAAATCGGCCATGCCGGTCGGCGCCTCGGGGTATAGCGAGGAGTCGTAGGCGATCACGTAGGAGAAGAAGTACGTGTTGAGGCAGTATTCGTACTGGAACTCCTTACCGCGGAGCTTCGTGGGGTCGACGACGGAGTAATCGACAGGGGTGATGTAGCCCTTCTTGCCGAGCGTGATGGCGGAGAACGGGTCGGCGTCGACGAGGTCCCAGGTGACGTTGCCGCTCGTCGCCTGCGCGGTCATCGCGCCCTCGGTCGGGCCGGTGCCGTCCATGCGGACGGGAATGCCCTTCTCGGCCTCGAACGCCTTGCCGTACGCCTCGGCGTAGGCGGTCATCGCGTCGCCGCCCCAGTTGACGAGGACGAGCTCCTTCGCCTGCGCGAAGGCGAGGCTCCCCCGCAGCGCGACCGGCAGCGCGAGCGCCGCGCCGACGGCCTTGGCGAAGCCGCGGCGGCTGATCCGGCCGGTCTCGGCGGCGGCGAGGAGGCGGCCCCACTCGCGGCCGCTGAAAGAGTTTCCGTTCACGACGTCCCCCTCGTTTGCTGGCCTGATCGGCCGTTGTTCAGGCGCGGCCCTCGAGCGCGAAGCCCGCCTCGCGCGGCCACGTGATCCAGACCTCCTCGCCCGGCCGCGCACCCTCCGCGCCACCCGCCACATCGAGCGACAGGGCGAGGCCCGAGCGGGAGGTGAGCTCGATGACGGCGTGCGAGCCGGCGTAGATGCGGTCGCGCACGGTGGCGCGGATGGCATTCTCGCCGCCGTCCGGCGCCGTGCGGGCGAGGCGCATGTGTTCCGGCCGGATCGCGATCATCGGCGCCGCAAGCGCGTCAGCCGGCGCACGGGCCGAGAGCGTTTGCTCCTCGAAGCGGCCCGTGAGGCGGGCGCCGTCCCGGGCAGGCGACTCGACCGGGATGAGGTTGATGCGGCCGAGGAACTCGGCGACGAAACGGTTCGCCGGCGCCTCGTAGACGGTCTCGGGTGTGCCGACCTGCTCGAGCCGGCCGCGGTTGAAGATTGCGACGTCCGTGGACAGCGCCAGCGCCTCGCCCTGGTCGTGGGTGACGAAGACGAACGTCGCTCCCGTGGCGCGGTGGAGGGCGCGGATTTCGTCCTGCATCTGCTCGCGGAGGTTCTTGTCCAGCGCGGACAGCGGCTCGTCGAGGAGGAGGACGCGCGGGCGGGAGACGAGGGCGCGGGCGAGCGCGACGCGCTGCTGCTGCCCGCCCGAAAGCTCCGCGGGCCGCCGCCCGGCGTAATCGCCCAGCCCGACGGTGCCGAGCATCTCCGATACGCGCCGCTGCCGCTCGGCGGCAGCGACCTTCGCCACCTTCAGCGGGAAGGCGACGTTCTCCGCGACCGTCATGTGCGGGAAGAGGGCGTAGCCCTGGAACACCATGCCGTAGCGCCGCTCCTCGGCAGGGCGGCGCGTGATGTCGACGCCGCCCTCGTGCATCGTCCCTTCCGTCGGCTCGACGAAGCCGGCGAGGCACATGAGGAACGTGGTCTTCCCAGAGCCCGAAGGCCCGAGCAGCGTGAGGAATGCCCCGGCCGGGATGTCGAGCGTGATGCCGTCGAGAGCGGTCACCAGGCCGTAGCGCTTGGTGACGCCGCGCGCAGAGAGGGTGGTGCCGGGCGTCTCAGCCAACGCCGGCGCCCGCCGCCATCAGGCCGCCTCTCGCTGAAGAGGCTGGCACATGCAGTGGACGCCACCGCCCGCGAGGGTGAACATCGTCATGTCCGGATCGTAGACCGTGAAGCCCGCCGCGCGGAGCTTGCCGTTGAGGTCCTTCGCGCCGGACGTCGACAGGATCCGGTCCCGCCCCAGCGCGACGACGTTGCAGCCGAGTCCCATCGTCTCGCGGAACGAGACGGGGATGATCTCGATGCCCTTCGCCTTCAGCCAGTCGACGATGTTGTCGTCCGTGGTGTCGAGGCAGACCGCCGCGCAGCGCTCGTTCAGCATGCAGACCATGAGGTCGATGTGGACGTAGAACTGGTCGATCGGCGCGAACTTCACCTCCCAGCCCTCGGCCCTGACCCACTCTGCAATCTGCCGGGCGGAGACTTCCTCGGAGCGGTGGTCGGTGTAGCCGATGAGGACGGCGCCGTCGGCGATGATGTTGAAGTCGCCGCCCTCGAAGCCGCCCGCCGAGACCATGTCGTAGATCGGGATGCCCTTCTCGAGGTAGAAGCGCAGGCACGCTGCGTATTCGCCGCGCCGCCGCGGGTTCGCGAGCTGGCAGATCACGGCGCCCCACGGCGTCATGAACGAGGAGTCCCGGGCGTACACCTGGTACGGGTTCTCCTCGTCGAGCGGCAGGAGGTGGACGACGACGCCGGCATCCTCGTAGGCCGACACCATCTCCCGGTGCTGGCGCATCGCCACCTGCTTGTCGAAGCGGTAGCCGCGGCGGAGCGTGTCGCGCACGATCGACGACCACTCGGCGTTCTCCGGCATCCAGCGGAAGCCCTCGGCCGGGCCGAGGAGGACATCCTTGAGCACGCCGGCCTCGTGGCCGAAGCGGAAGCGCGTCATCTCCGGCGTGCCGCCGCCCTGTACCCTCGCCCGCAGCGGAACCGTGTTCGCCATCGCCGCCCCTCCCGCAGTTCGGAGTGTGCTGAAATCCTGTGCTTCACGCAACATGCAATCGCGTTGGGCAGAACGGAGCGTAAGGACGCCGTCGGCTCACCTCAACCGAAAGAAATTGACGGCACCGGTGAGCGGGCTTCACCAGTCAGCGACGCCGCGAGGTGGTCCTTGAGCCAGGCGAGGAACGCGGCCGCGAGTGGGCGGCCCGCCGCGTCGGGGTGGGCAACGGCGTAGTATGCCCCCGGCGCGGGAATGGTGACGGCGAAGGGCTGCACCAGCGCGCCCGTCTCGACGAGACGGGCCGAGACAAGGCTGTCGCCCATCGCGACGCCCTGGCCGGCGACAGCCGCCGCAAGCGCGAGGTTCATGTCGCCGACCACGATCGCCCGTGGGTCCAACCCCGTCACCCCGGCGGCGCCGAGCCAGCGCACGAAGTCGGTCCGGTCGGTGAGGTGGATGAAGGGGAAGCGCGCGAGGTCGCGCGGTTCGCGCAGGCCCCGCTGCAGGAGGATCGGGCTGCAGACGGGCGAGAAGCGCATGTCGGCGAGGCGCTCGCACCACATGTCCGGCCACGCGCCGCCGCCGTAGGCGAGGAAGAGGTCGACGCCGGAGGCCGTCACATTGTCGAGCCTGCGCGGCGTCACGACCGCGAGCTCGATCCCGGAATGCGTCGCCGCGAACGACCCGACGGCGGGGGCGAGGACGTAGGTCGCGAAGCCCGGCGTCGAGCTCACCGTCAGCCGGCCGGAGAGCTCGGCGCCGGCCGCCTCGTCGCGTGCGGTGTGGAGGAGGCGGAGCGCGCGGCGGACCCTGCGGGCGTAGCGCTCCGCCCGCGGCGTGAGGGCGATGCCGCGGCCGGCCCGCTCGGTGAGCGGAAAGCCGAGCTCGGCCTCGAGGAAGCGGAGCTGGTGCGACACGGCGCTCCGCGTGAGGTGGAGCTCCTCCGCCGCCTGGCGGACGGAGCCGAGCCGGCCGACGGCCTCCAGCGCCCGGAGCGCCGTCAGGGACGGGATTCGCATGGCCGACAGGTGAAACGCATGCTGCGGATTGAGGACGAATCCTCACTCCCGCGCAAAGGGAATTTGCCGGAGTGTGCGGTGGAGACCGGAGCCACGCATGCGCGCCACCAAAGCCGCCGCCTTTGCCGAGATCGACCGGCGCCGCCCGGAGTGGTCGGACTGGTGCCGCACCGTCTGGCATTTCGGCGAGACGGCATGGCGGGAATACCGCTCGGCCGCCTTCCTCGCCGATCGCCTCGAGCGTGAGGGCTTCGATGTCGAGCGCGGCACCGCCGGGATGCCGACGGCGTTCATCGCCCGCTGGGGCCGCGGCGGACCGACGGTGGCGACGATCGCCGAGTATGACGGCGTCCCCGACAACTGCCAGGCGGCCGACGTCGTGAAGCGCCCGCGCGACGGTCTCGGCCCGCGCGCAGGCGGCCATACCGACCCGCACTCCGCGCTCGGCACGGCAGCGATCATGGGGATGGTCGGCGCGAAGCGGGCGCTGGCAGAGGCGGGGCTGCCGGGCACGCTCGTTGTCTTCGGCGAGCCGGCGGAGAAGGTGCGCGGGTCGAAGCCCATCCACGCTGCCGCCGGCGCGTACGACCGGCTCGACGCCGCGCTTTCGTTCCACCCGTTCTACATGCTTCCCCTCTGCAACACGGTCCGGTGGGACACTCATTGTGGCGCCGCGTTCAGCTGGGTAACGCGCTTCGTCTGCGAGGCGCCGGAGACGTGGCCCGGCGCCGGCGCCGACTCGCCCATCCCCGCCTCCCACGCCGCGACGCGGGCGCCCGGCGCGAACGACGCCCTCGTCCAGTTCCTCCAGCAGACGAAGGCGATGAAGGAGCACATCCTCCCGTCGGGCCTGTCGTGGTCGATCAACGAGGCGATCCTGACCGCGGGCCAGGCGACGGCCGACAATCTCCCCGCACCGGAGGCGGAGGTGATGGTGATGGCGCGGGTGCCGACGGCGGAGCTCGGCCGCCACGTCGTCGCCCTCTACGACCGCGTGGCGGACGCGGTCGCCGCCGCGACCCACTGCCGGTGGGAGCGGGTGTGGGTCACGAAATCGCGGCCGGGCCTCGCAAATCACGCGATGGCGGCAGCGACGTGGGCGAACCTTGAGGCCGTCGGCCCGCCGCGCTTCGGCCCCGACGCGGTGGCGCTCGCGAATGCAATCGGCGAGAGCCTCGGCGCGCCCCCGCGCGCGCAGCCCTTCCTCCTCGCGATTGAGACGCTGGTGCCGCCGGAGGTGGCGGAGGCGGAGCTCCGGGCGATGCTGCCCGCCGCGCAGAAGAGTTTCACGTCCGACGACTACACCGAGTTCACCTGGTCCTGCCCGACGGCGCGCTTCTACGTCGGCCGCCCCGCGCTGGCGTCGGCGGGCGTCCCTGTCCCGGCGTGGGCGATGAACGCGCTCGGCGGCCTCCCGGCGTGCATCGACCCGATGACGGCCGTCGCGGCCAAGACGATCGCGGGCACGGTGCTCGACCTCGTCGAGGAGCCGGGTATCCTCGACGCCGCCAGGGTGGAGTTCGTGGAGCGGACGGGCGGCGGCATCGGCGGCACGCGGTGGGAGGCGCCGCTGTGCGACTACGCGCCTCCGATCGACCTGCGCTGGCCGGAGTACGTGACCACCGCGCGCGGAACCGACTGGGTGATCCCCTCGCGCGTCAGCGGGCCGCGGGCGGGAGCGACGGGCTGAACAGGAGGAGGCTCAGGATCTCGAACAGCACCTGCGCGGCGACCTGCGCGGTGTTGGTGGTGGCATCGTACTGCGGCGCCACCTCGACCACGTCGCCGCCAACGAGGTTGAGGCCCTTCAGGCCGCGCAGAATGGCGAGCGCCTCGCGCGGGGTGAGCCCGCCCGTCTCCGGCGTCCCCGTGCCGGGCGCAAATGCGGGGTCGAGGCTGTCGACGTCGAACGAGAGATAGGTCGGCCCGTCGCCGGCCACCTGCCGCGCGCGGGCGATGATGCCGTCGATGCCGAACCGGTCGACCTCCTCGGCGTGGATCACCGTCATCCCCGCCGCGGTGCTGAACTCCCACAGGTATTCCGCCGGGCCGCGGATGCCGATCTGGATCGTCCGCTCGGGGTCGAGCACGCCGTCGAGCACCGCGTTCCGGAAGGGGCCGCCGTGGTGGAATTTCGTCCGGTCGAACGGCCCGCCGGTGTCGCAGTGCGCGTCGATGTGGATCATCCCGACCGGCCGGTCGCGGCCGACGGTGCGCAGGATCGGGTGCGAGATGGAGTGGTCGCCGCCGACGGAGAGCGGCAGCACGCCGGCCGCAACGAGCCGCGTCATGAAGCGCTCGATGTCGTCGTGGCTCTCCTCGAGGCGGAAGCGGCTGCCGAACGGGATGTCGCCGAGGTCGGCGACCGCCATTTCGAACACCGGCGCGCACTCGAGGACGTGGTTGTAGGGCCCGATCCGCTCGATGGTGCGCACCGCGCGGGGCCCGAACCGCGCGCCGGGGCGGTTGGTGACGCCGAGGTCCATCGGCACGCCGACGAGCCCGACCTGGAGGCCCGCAAAGTCGTCCGCCCCGCCCGTCACGGCGCGCAGCGGCGCGTCGAGAAGCGTCGGCACGCCGGCGAAGGGCGCCATGCGCGTGCCCGTCGCCGAGAAGATCCGCTCGGCGACGCGCTTGAACCGGGGATCGCGGATGTCGTCCGCCCCTTCGCTCCCAAACCGCTCGCGCAGCGCCTTCAGCTTCTCCTCGTCCGCCATCGTCCCGTCCTTTTGAGGCTCCGCCGGGCGCGATTGGCCGCCCGGCCTTCTCCACGGGCGCACACTGCGGTCAGGCCGCGCGGCCGTCGACCGGAAAGTGTGCGCCGCCGTGCCGTCAGGACGCCGCGGCGAGCGGCGCGGCCTCGCGGCCCCAGACCTCGTCCGCGATCTCGACGATCATCGCGAGCTTCGCCCACTGCTCCTCCTCGGCGAGCGTGTTGCCCTCCTGCGTGGAGGCGAAGCCGCACTGGGGCGAGAGGCAGAGCTGGTCGAGGCTCACGTAGCGCGCCGCCTCGTCGATGCGGCGCCGCACATCGTCCTTCGCCTCGAGCACGCCGGTCTTGGAGGTGACGAGGCCGAGGACGACGGTCTTTCCCTTCGGCAGGAAGCGGAGCGGCTCGAACCCGCCGGCGCGGTCCGTGTCCCACTCCATGAAGTAGCCGTCGACCGGCATGGCGTTGAAGAGGATCTCTGCCACCGGCTCGTAGCCGCCCGAGGCGATGAACGTCGAGCGGAAGTTGCCGCGGCACAGGTGCATCGTGATCGTGAGGTCCGCGGGCTTCTCGGCCAGCGCGCGGCGGACCATGCCGGCGTAGATGTCCGGCTGACGCTCCGGATCGTCGCCGCGGGCGCGCAGCATCTCGCGCTGCTCCGGGTCGCAGAGATAGGCGAACGAGATGTCGTCGAGCTGAAGGTAGCGGCAGCCGGCATCGTAGAAGTCGTGAACCGCGCCGGCGAAGGCGGCGCCGACGTCGTCGTAGAAGGCCTCCATCTCCGGGTAGTGCGCCTCGTCGATCATCTTCCGGCCGCCGCGATAATGCAGCATGCTGGGGCCCGGTATCGTCATCTTCGGCGTCGAGTCGGCGGAGACGGCGTTCTTCAGGAAGCGGAAGTGGTCGACCATCGGGTGGCCCGAGTAGCCGACCCGCCCCGTCACCCGCAGCGCCTTCGCCACGCCGACGCCGCCCTTGAAGTTCATGCCGGAGTCGCCGGAAACGGACGTGACGCCGTCGAGGTGCTCCAGAAAATCAAAGTGCCAGTAGGCGCGGCGGAACTCGCCGTCGGTGATGCTCCGGAGGCCGACCGCCTCCTGCCTGGCGACGAGCTTGCCGATCTCCTCGTCCTCCACGGCCTTCAGCGCGGCATCGTCGATCGCGCCGGCGGCGTGCTGCTCGCGCGCGGCTTTCAGCCGCGCGGTGCGCAGGAGGCTGCCGACCTGGTCGGCGCGGAAGGGTGGGCGTGTCATGCGATCTGTCCGTGAACGGGGGTGGGAGCCGGCTGGGCACGGCCCGTGACGCCGAGATGGCGTTCGAGCGGCGTCGGGTCGGCGATGAGGGCGCGGCTGTCGCCGGCGTGGACGATGGCGCCGCGGTCGAGGATGATCGCGCGGTCGGTCACGGCGAGGATCTTCTGGGCGTGCTGCTCGACGATGAGGGCGGAAAGGCCCTCCTCGCGGGTGAGCCTTGCCAGCGCCGCCAGAAGCTCCTCGATGATGATCGGCGCGAGGCCCTCCGTCGGCTCGTCGAGGAGGAGGAGCGTCGGGTTCAGGATCAGGGCACGGCCGATCGCGAGCATCTGCTGCTCGCCGCCGGAGAGCTGGTTGCCGAGGTTGGTGCGCCGCTGGGCGAGGCGCGGGAAGAGCTCGAAGATCCGCGGCACCGTCCATGGTCCCGGCCGGGCGACGGCGGTGAGGTTCTCCTCCACCGTAAGCGAGCGAAAGATGTTGCGCTCCTGCGGCACCCAGCCGATGCCCGCGGCGGCGCGCCGGTCCGGCGAGAGGCCGGTGATGTCGCGCCCCTTGAGCGCGATCGTGCCGCCATGGCGCCGCGTGACACCGATGATCGTGTTGAGGAGCGTCGTCTTGCCCGTGCCGTTGCGGCCGAGGACGGCCATCGACTGCCCCTCTGCGAGCGAGAGGTCGACCCCGTCGATGACGATGGCGGGACCGTAGCCGGCGCTGAGGTTCCGGACGGACAGGAGCTCAGCCATCGACGGAGGTCCCGAGATAGACCGCGCGCACGCGGGGGTCGGCGGCGATGTCCTTCGGAGGCCCCTCGGTGAGGAGCGCGCCGTCGACGAGCACGGAGATCCGGTCGGCGAACGAGAACACGAGATCCATGTCGTGCTCGATGAGGAGCACCGAGACGTCGCGCGGCAGGGCGGCGACGGTGTCGAGGAGCTCGTGCCGCTCGGCCTCCGGCACGCCCGCGGCGGGCTCGTCGAGGAGCAGGACGCGCGGGCGGCTCGCGAAGGCGACCGCAAGCTCGAGGAGGCGCTGCTTCCCGTAGGGAAGGCTCGACGTGCGCTGGTCGAGGACGTCGCCGAGGCGGAACCGGCGGGCGATCTCCACCACCTCCTCCGCGATGGCGCTGCGGCTGCCGAGCCCGCGCCACCAGTCCGTCCCGCCGCCGAGCCGCTCGGAGACGGAGAGGGCGAGGGTCTCGAGCGGGGTCAGCGCCGGGAAGAGCTGGTTGATCTGGAACGTGCGCGCCAGGCCGCGCCGCACGCGCCGCTCCGCGCTGAGGCCAGTGATGTCGTCCCCCTCCAGCAGGATGCGGCCGGAGGAGGGGGCGATCACGCCGGTGAGGAGGTTGACGAACGTCGTCTTCCCCGCACCATTCGGGCCGATCAGCGCGTGCCGGGCACCGCGGGCGAGGCGGAACGACACGTCGTTGGTGGCGACGATCCCGCCGAAGCGCTTGGCGAGGCCGACGGTCTCGAGCACAGTTTCCATGTCAGGACCTCTCTGCCGGCTTGGCGCCCATCGGCAGCGGCGCCGGTGCGGCGCGTCGGCCGGAGACGCGGCCCCAGATGGCGGCCGGCGCGCCTGCCACCCGCTCGCGCCCGACGAGGACGAGGACGACGAGGAGGAGCCCGATCCAGAAATGCCAGTATTGCGGGGTGATCGCGGCGAGATTGTCCTGCAGCACCTTGAAGACCACCGCGCCGATCAGCCCGCCATAGAGGTAGCCGACGCCGCCGATGACGAGGACGAGGAGGACGTCCGCCGAACGATGGAAGGCGAGCACGTCGAGCGAGACGAACTGCGAGGTCTGCGCGAGAAGGGCGCCCGCGACGCCGGCGTACGCGGCCGACAGCGTGTAGACCGCGATCAGCCGCCGGTTCACCGGAATGCCGACGGCGCGGGCGCGCAGCGGGTTGTCGCGGATCGCCTTCAGCGAGAGGCCGAAGGGGGACGACACGATCCGCCGGGCGATCACGAAGAGGATGAAGGTCACGACGAGGCTGTAGACGTAGGCCGTCTGCCCGAAGATGTCGAACTCGAACAGGCCGAGCACCGGCCCCATGACGACGCCCTGGAGACCGTCCGCGCCGCCGGTGAGCCAGGCGGCCTGGTTGGCGATCTCGAGGAGCACCAGCGCGACGCCGAGCGTCACCATCAGCTTGGTGAGGTCCGTTCCGCGCAGGACGAACACGCTGGTCGCGAGCCCGAGCGCCGCCGCGAGCACGGCGGCGAGGCCGAGACCGAGCGTCGGGTCCTGCAGCCCGTGCTTCGCGGCGATGCCGGCCGTGTAGGCGCCGAGGCCGAAGAACGCCGCGTGGCCGAGCGAGACGATGCCGGCATAGCCGAGGATGAGGTCGAGCGAGACGGCGAAGAGGCCGATGATGACGATCTCGTTGAGGAGGAGGTACCGGTCCGGCATGAGGAACACGGTCGCCGCCGCGAGCGCCCAGAACAGGATCTCCGGGATGCTCCAGCGCCCCTTGCGCGACAGCTGCGCCGCGGCCTGTTGGGGAGTGTCGATCATGGCGCCTCCTACCGTCCGCGCGCGAAGAGGCCCTGCGGGCGCACGACGAGCACGGCGATCATCAGGGTGTAGATCACGAAGGCGCCGAAGCCGGGCACGTAGTACTTGCCCGCGACGTCGGCGATGCCGAGGAGGAGCGAGGCGAGGAACGGCCCCGTGATGCTGGTCGTGCCGCCGACGGTGACGACGATCAGGAAGTAGATCATGAACTTCAGCGGAAAGGTCGGGTCGAGCCCGAGGAGTTCCGCGCCCAGTGCCCCGCCGAGCCCGGCGATCCCCGAGCCCACGGCGAACGTGACCGCAAAGATCACCCCCACGTTGATGCCGAGCCCGCGGGCGACCCGCGCATCGTCCACCGCCGCGCGGAGCCGGCTGCCGAACCGCGTCTGCGTGAGGATGAGCTGCAGCGCGACCACGAGGACGCCGCACACGACGATGATGAACGAGCGGTAGAGCCCCATCTGCACGCCGAGGACCTCGACGCGGCCCTGCAGCCACGACGGGATCGCGACGAACTGCTGCTGCGAGCCCATCGCGTAGTCGACCGCCGCCACCGCCATGAAGACGAGGCCGATGGAGAAGAGCACCTGGTCGAGGTGGCTGCGCCCGTAGAGCCTCCGATAGAGCGTCCGCTCGAGGACGAGGCCGATCAGGGCGGGGAGGGCGAACGCGATCGGCAGCGTCGCGAGGAACGGCACGCCCATCCGCATCGTCATGATCGACGTCACGTAGCCGCCCGCCATCGCGAAGGCGCCGTGCGCGAGGTTGACGAAGTTCATCAGCCCCAGCGTGACGGCGAGGCCGCACGCGAGGACGAAGAGCAACATGCCGTAGGCGATGCCGTCGAACAGGATGGTGAGCACGGGCAGGGCTCCGGGCTGACGGCGGACGCCCGAAGGCGTCCGCGTCGCGCTGGACTGAGGGCGATCAGTTCGTCTTGGCGGCCTTCACCGGGTCCTTGACGTTCTCGATCGTGGCGAACTCGATGTTCCAGAGCTCGCCGTCCTTCTCCTCGACGGTGCGGATATAGACGTTCTGCACCACGTCGCGCGTCTCCGGGTCGATCGACATCGGCCCGCGCGGGCTCGTCCACGACAGGCCCTTCACCGCGTCGATGAACGCCTCGCCGCCCTCGCCGCCGGTCGCCTTCAGGCCCTCGTAGATGACGTGCATCCCGTCGTAGCCGCCCATCGCCATGAAGTTCGGCCGCATGCCGTTGTTCGCCGCCTTGAAGGCCTCCACGAACGCCTGGTTCTCCGGGCTGTCGTGCGCGGCGGAGTAGTGGTGCGCGGTGACGGCGCCGAGCGCGACGTCGCCCATCCCGTTCAGGATGTCGTCGTCGGTGACGCTCCCCTCCGCGAGGAGGCGGATGCCGCTCTTGTCGAGCCCGCGCTCCACGTACTGCTTCATGAACTGCGAGCCGACGCCGGACGGCACGAACACCATGAGCGCGTCGGGCTTCGCATCCGCGACGCGCTGGAGGAACGGCGCGAAGTCGGGGTTCGCGAGCGGGACGCGGAGGTTCTCCACCGTGCCGCCGGCCTTGCTGAAGGTCTCGGTGAAGGCCTTCTCCACGTCGTGGCCAGGCCCGTAGTCGGTCACGAGCGTCATTGCCGTCTTCAGGCCCTCGCCGGCGGCCCACTCGGCGAGCGGCACCGTCACCTGCGGCGCGGTGAAGCTGGTGCGGACGATGAAGGGCGACTGCTCGGTGATGATGGAGGTCGCCGCCGACATCACCACCTGCGGGGTCTTCGCCTGGGTCGAGAGCGGCGCCGTCGCGAGGGCGAGCGGGGTCAGGCCGAAGCCGGCGAGCACCGTCACGTCCTCGTTGACGATGAGCTCCTGCGCGAGGCGGCGCGTCACGTCGGCGACGCCGGTGTCGTCACGCAGGACGATTTCCACCGGGCGGCCGTTGATCTCGGCGCCATTCTGCTCGACGTAGAGGCGCGTCGCCGCCTCGATCTGCCGGCCGGTCGAGGCAAAGGGGCCGGTCATCGGCAGGATGAGGCCGATGCGGATCGCCTCCTGCGCGACGGCGCCGGCCGTCGCCGCGAGCATCAGGCCGGCGGCGCCGGCCATGGTCAGGAATGTTCTGCGGTGCACGTCTAGTCCTCCCTCTTCCGTGTTTGGAGCCTTGTGGCCCGGTCGGGTGCTTCTAGCGCACCGGACGGCGCTTGATGAGCGCCGATCCGGGAACAAGATGCATGGTCTGGCTGGCCAGCGCCCACTCGAAGTTGCGGTGGGCGATACGGGCGTGCTCGCGCATGATCGCCTCCGCGCGCGTGCCCTCGCGCCGCTCGATCGCGGTGAGAACGCAGCGGTGCTGGTCCTGCGCGATGGTGATGAGGCTGCGATCGCCGAGCGGTGCCGAGTGCGTGGTGACGAGCGCGTTCGGCGACGCAAAGGGTACGGCCGTCGCCCGCTGGACCTGCCGGGCGAGAGCTTCGCTTCCGGCGAGGTCGAGCAGGATCTCGTGGAACAGCGCGTTCAGCTCCACGTAGCGCGACAGGTCGATGTCGTCGCCCGCGCGCACCACCTCGTCGAGCGCGTCGATGCAGCGTGCCGCCCGCTCGAGATCGGCACGATCCGGCCCGCGCTCGGCGGCGAGGCGCGCGGCGAGGCCCTCCAGTGTGCCGCGGATCTCGATGGCGACGTAGACCTCGCGCTCCGAGAACGCCTTCACCGCGAAGCCACCGGACGGGATCGCCTCGAGCAGCCCCTCCTCCTCGAGCCGGACAAGCGCCATCCGCAGCGGCGTCCGGGACACGCCGAGCCGGTCCACCATGGGGAGCTCCGAGACGCGCTCGCCGGGTGCGAGCTCGCCGGCGAGGATCAGCTTGCGGAGCTCGATCTGCGCGCGGACGGTCTGGCTCGGCGAGCGGTCGGCGTCGGCCGTGACCTGTGTCATGCCGCGCGGTCCGCCGTGTCGACCGTGAGCGTGCCGCCCGGCAGCCGCGAAACGCAGGTGCAGAGCTTCCGCCCCTCGGCCTTCTCCTCGTCGCTGAAGAAGACGTCGCGGTGGTCGACGGGCCCATCCGACTCGAGGATGCGGACGGTGCAGAGGCCGCACTCGCCGCGCCGGCAATCGTGGATCATGGCGACGCCGGCCGCCTCCATCGCCTCCAGCATGGTGCGGTTGGCCGGCACCTCCACCTCGAGCCCGAGGCGCGGGATCTTGACCGTGAACGGAAGCGTCGCGTAGCGGCCGCTGGAACCGAAGGTCTCGAACCTGAGCGCCGCGACGGGGCGGCCGGCCTCGCGCCACGCGCGCTTTCCCGCCTCCATCAGGCCCATCGGGCCGCAGAGGTAGAGTTCGCCACCCGCGGGCACCGACGCCACGACGGCGTCCATGTCGATCCGCTCGCCCGCGTCGGCGACGAAGACGCGGAGACGGTCGCCGAGACATTGGCGCAGCTCGTCCGCGAACGCGAGGTCGACGCGGCGGCGCGCGGCGTAGAAGAGGCGGACGTCGGCGCCCGCCTCGGCGAGGGCGAGCGCCATCCCGTAGATCGGTGTGATGCCGATGCCGCCGGCGACGAGCGTGTAGTGCGGCCGGCCGAGCTTGAGCTCGAAGTGGTTGGCGGGCGCCGTCACGGTGATCTGCGCCCCGGGCTCGAGGCTCCAGAGGTAGCGCGAGCCGCCGCGGCTCGTCGGAAGCAGCTTCACCGCGATCCTGAGGAGACCGTCCCGGCACGGGCCGACGACCGAGTAGGACCGCGTGTCGGCGCGCTCGTCCACCTGCACGCCGATCCTGATGTGCGACCCCGGCGTCGGCGCTGCGACCTCGCCCTCGGGCGCGATCGTGAGGAGCCGGATGTCCGGCGTCACGTCGCGCGTAACGGCGAGCCGGGCGCGTCGCCAGTCGGGGGCGGCGGGCATCGGTGCGCTACTCGGCCGCCGCGGCCTGAGGCGCGCGTGCCGCCTCTTCCCGGGCGATCATGTCGTCGATCAGCCGGCGGGCCCACAGCGCGCCGGCGTCGATGTTGAGGTTGTAGAAGGGGAGGCGCGGGTTGCGGTCGAGCGCCTTCTGCTGCGCCTCGAGGACGGCGTGGTCCTGGTCGTAGACGCCGTGGCCGTCGTTCACGTGCGCGCGGTTGATCGCCGAAGTCAGTTCCTGGTCGTCCGTGCGGAACGTGCGCACGAAGTTCCAGAAATAGTGGCAGGACGTTGCGCTCTCGGGCGTTATAGCAGCGAGGAAGGCGCCGTTGACGCCCTCTGACCGGTCCCCCTCCGGCGCGCCCGTGCCCGTCAGCGCGACGCCGACGTCGCCGACCACGGTCGACGGCGCCTGGAAGTGGATGATCTGCCAGCGGTCGACGTGGCCCTCGCGGCCGAGCTGCGCCTTCCAGAAGGGCGGCGGCTCGATCCCGATCATCCAGCGCGTGACGGTGGCGGTGCGGTCGGTGTGCGTCACCTCGAACGGGGCGCTGGTGATCGCCTCGTCGCCGATGCTGCCGGCGTGGACGTACGTCTCGTGCGTGAGGTCCATGAGGTTGTCGACGACCAGCCGGTAGTCGCATTTGAGGCTGTAGAAGGTGCCGCCCTCGCCGACCCAGTCGGTGCCGTCGTTCCAGTGGAAGTCGGGGATGAGCGCCGGGTCGGCGCGCGCGGGGTCGCCGGGCCAGAGCCAGACGAGGCGGTGCTTCTCGGCCACAGGGAACGCGCGCACGCAGGCGGACGGGTTGATGGTCTTCTGGGCCGGCATGTAGGTGCACCGCCCGTCCGCGTTGAAGATGAGGCCGTGGTAGCCGCACACCACCTCGTCACCCTGCAGGCGGCCCAGCGAGAGCGGGAGGAGCCGGTGCCAGCAGGCATCCTCCAGCGCCGTCACGACGCCGGCCGAGGTGCGGTAGAGCACGACGTCCTTGCCGCAGATGGTGCGCGGGGCGAGCTCGTGCCGGATCTCGTGACCCCACGCGGCGGCGTACCAGGCGTTCAGGGGGAACGTCTTGCGGTCGGGCATGGCTCACCTCCCTGCGTGCATCTGGTATACATTCGAGCTGGAAAAGCTGCAAGATGCGTCGCGAGCGCGGCCAGCGACGCAACAAATCGGCCGCTCTATCGAGAGTGATCGTTGTCCGCTGTATGCAGATGTGTGAGCGGATCGATCCTGTTCGCCTGGAAGCGGTTCGCGATCGGGATGATCTCGACCGACTGGACGATGCCCGCCTGGGCATAGGGGTCGCTCGCGGCGAATGCTTCCGCCGCCTCGCGCGTGGGCGCGTCGAGGACGCCGAAATTGCCGGTCGCCGTCTCGCCGTCGTCCTCGGTGAGCGGACCGCCCGTCAGCACGCGCGCAATGCCGCCGCCGCCGGAAGTCACATGGGCGCGGTGGGCGTCTCGCGCGCCCGCCCGCCGCTCCGCGGCATCCGGGTGGTGGCGGCAGATCATCAGGAAGTAGGGCATCGGCTCAGGCCGCCGCGCGCCCGGCGTCGGGCCGGTTCTCGAGCACGATCATGCCGGCGCCGGTCATCGACGCGGGCACGAAATAGTGGGTGTGGCGCACCTCCACCTGCGCATCCATCGCGCCGCGCATCACGAGCCACATCATGAGTTCGGCGCCCTCGCTCCCGAACCGCTCGACGTAGTCCTCGCGCGACATCGCGGCGAGGCGGTCGGGGTCGGTGGCGATATCGCGCAGGAAGGCCCGGTCGGCCTCGGGGTTGACGAAGCCGGCGCGGGCGCCCTGGAGCTGGTGCGAGAGGCCGCCGGTGCCGATCACGACGACGCGCTCGTCGCCCGGGAAGGTCTCGATTGCGCGGCGGAGGACGCGCCCCAACTCGTAGCAGCGGCTCGGCAGCGGGATCGGGTACTGGATCACGTTGACGAAGATCGGCACGACGCGGACGGGCCACGCCTCAGGCCGGCCGAAGAAGAGCTCCATCGGCACCTGGATGCCGTGGTCGACGTCGATCTCCTGGCAGATCATCGGGTCGAAACGGTTCTCGACCAGCGTGTCGACGAGGTGCCACGAGAGGTCGACGGCACCCTCGAAAGGCGGGATCGGCCGCGGCCCCCAGCCCTCGTCGACCGGCTTGTACTCCTCCGCGCAGCCGACGGCGAAGGTCGGCACCCGGTCGAGGAAGAAGGAGTTGCCGTGGTCGTTGAAGATCACGACGGCGATGTCCGGGCGGTTCCGCGCCACCCACTCCCGGCCGGGCACGGTGCCGTCGAAGAACGGCTTCCAGTCCGGCGTCTCGCTCAGCCCCTTGTCGAGCGCCATCGCGATGGACGGGACGTGCGAGGTGCCGAGACCTCCGATCAGCTTTGCCATCAGCGCTTCCCCAGCCGCTCGCGCAGGAATGTGTCGTGGTCCATGCCGGCCTGGTGCGCGCCGATCTCGGTCATGCGGGCCGGGTCGATCGCCGCGATCTTGAGGAGAAAGAAGATGTTGCCGCCGAGGCGGACCATCTCGCGCCAGTCGCGCGCCTTGACCGCGCGCTTCTCCTCATCGCCGAGGCCGTAGCGGTCGAGGTAGGCGTCCTCGTCGGCACGGAAGGCGTCGCGGTTCTCCGGCCGGCCCAGCGACATCGTCATCTTGTTGAGCCGGTAGCCCCGCCGCTGCCGCGCGCGGTCGAAGAGCGGAATGTCCGGGATCCGGTCGGGCGCGGCCTCTCCGGGAAGGACGAGGAAGGAGAGGAGCGCCGCCGTCACCGCGGCCGGCTGCTCGACGGTGCTCATGTGGCCGCTGTTCTCGATCACGACGAGCTGCGCGCCGGGGATCGCGGCCGCGATCGCCTCGTGCTGCGCGAGCGGGCTCCAGCGGTCCTCGCGCCCGACGACGACGAGCGTCGGGCAGCGAACCGTGGAGAGGAGCGGCCCGGCGTCCGGCCGGTCGAGGAGGGCGCGAATCTGGCGGGTGTGCTGGGCGGGGGTCGCGCGCTCCACCATGGCGCGGAGCGGCGCCATCAGCGTCTCGTCATCGGTCCGCGCCTCATGCACCATCGGCGGCAGCCAGCGGCGGGCGAGCGCTGCCATCCCCTCGCGGTCGGCGAGGTCGATGAGCTCCTGCCGCTTCGGCTCCTCGCCGTCGCTCCGCGGATGCGTGCCGGTATCCATCAGGACGAGGCGCTCGACCCGCTCCGGCGCGAGGCGCACCATCTCGAGCGCGACCCGACCGCCCAGCGAATGACCGACGACGACGAGCGGACCGTCACGCAACGCGAGCACGCGTTCCGCCATCGCCGGGATGGAATCGTCCTCAGAGATGTCGGCGACCACCACGTCGGCGTGCGGGCGCAGCGCGGCGACCTGCGCGTCGAACACGCTGGCGTCGCACAACAGGCCGGGGATGAGGACGATCTGCACCGTTCCGGAGCCCTTCTCGTGGCGGAGGCGCACGATGGGCGGGGCGGCAGACATGAAGCAAGTGGTTTCTTTTGCTCCGCCGATGAATAACTTGCATGGGTCCGGCCGGAGCTCCACCCCATGCGCATCGACTTCCTCGGCCTGCACGCCTTCGTCGCAATCGCCGAGCGGGGCAGCTTCGGTCAGGCGGCGGCGCATCTCAACCTGTCCCAGACGGCGCTCAGCCACCGCATGCGCAAGCTGGAGGACGATCTCGGGGTCCGCCTCCTCGCCCGCACGACGCGCGAGGTGGCGCTGACGCCGGCCGGCCTCGAGCTCCTGCCGAAGGTGAAGGGGATGATCGAGGACCTCTCGTCCTCGCTGGAGACCTTGCGCCAGCAGGGGCGGGAGCGGCAGGAGCGGCTCGCCGTCGGGTGCCTGCCCACCATCGCGGCCGGGCGGCTCGCCGGCGCGCTGGAGCGTCTGCGCCGCGCGCACCCGGGGGTGAACGTGCGCGTCTACGACAACTCGGCCAACGAGATCGCCGAGCACGTCGCCTCCGGGGCGGCCGAATTCGGCATCACCCTCGTCGCGAGCCACCGCTGGGACTTCGACACGACGCTTCTCGTGCGCGAGCCGTTCGTGCTGGTCGCGAAGGCCGACGCTCCGCTTCCCGCGGCGGGGACGGTGAGCTGGGCGGACCTCGCTGGGCTGCCGCTGATCCGCATCAGCCCGCAGACCGGCAACCGGATGATCATCGACGACGCGCTCGGCGCCCGCCGCGAGTCCCTCAGTTGGCGCTACGAGGTGCAGCACGTCGCGACCGCTATGGCGCTCGTGCGGGCGGGGCTGGGAATGACGGTTGTGCCGCGGCTCGCGCTCGACATCTGGGACGCGACGGACCTGAGGGTGCTGTCGCTGCGCAACCCGGGCGTCACGCGGCCGGTCGGAATCATTTCGCGCCGCTCGCTGCCGCTGTCGCCGCTGGCGGACGAGCTGAAGCGCTACGTGGTGGAGGCGTTCGCCGGCGACGCCGCGTGGGAGCGGCGGAAGCGCCCGGCTGCTGGTGCGTCTGCCGCGGCAGAGTGATTGCTGAAGGCGCTGCATCAAAGCGCGCAAACAATCCATTTGCTGCATCGGGCGGCGGGCGCGACAACGCGGGCGTCGGTTCGTGACGGGAGGTTCGTCTGCAAACGCGCGTTCCCTGCATGCTCATCCGGGGCGGGACGTCGAAGGGGGCGTATTTCCTCGCCACCGACCTTCCCGCCGACGCCGCGGCCCGCGACCGGCTCGTGCTCTCGGTCATGGGCTCGCCCGACCCGCGGCAGGTGGACGGTCTCGGCGGCGCGCATCCGCTGACGAGCAAGATCGCGATCGTCTCGCCCGCGGCGGCGCCGGACCGCGATGTCGACTTCCTGTTCGGCCAGGTGGTCGTGAACGAGGCGCGGATCGACTACACGCCGAACTGCGGCAACATCCTCGCCGGCATCGGCCCGTTCGCCATCGAGCGAGGGCTCGTGCCGGCTGCCGACGGGGTCACGCGCGTGCGCGTGCGCACGGTGAACACCGGCACCGTGGCCGAACTCGCCGTCGAGACGCCGGGCGGGCGCGTGCGGTACGGCGGGACGGCCCGCATCGACGGCGTTCCGGGAACGGCCGCGCCCATCGCCGTCACGTTCATGGATGCGGAGGGGTCAGTCTGCGGCAGCCTCCTCCCCACCGGCAACACCGTCGACCGCGTGGCGGGGGTCGAGGCGACGCTGATCGACAACGGGATGCCCGTGGTGGTGCTCGCTGCCGAGAGCGTCGGCCGGACCGGGTACGAGGCGCGCGACGCGCTCGACCGCGACACGGAGCTGAAGGCGCGGTTGGAGGAGATCCGGCTCGAGGCGGGCCGTCTGATGGGGCTTGGCGACGTCTCGTCGAAGGTGGTGCCGAAGATGGCGCTCGTCGCGCCGCCCGCGAACGGCGGGGCCGTCTCCACCCGCAGCTTCATCCCGCACGAGTGCCACGCCTCCATCGGCGTCTTCGCCGCGGTCACGGTCGCGACCGCGTGCGTGCTGCCCGGCTCGCCCGCCGCCCGCATCGCCCGGGTGCCGGAGGGGGCGGAGAAGACGCTCTCCATCGAGCACCCGACGGGCGAGTTCAGCGTCGTCCTCACCATCGGTGGCCCGCCGGAGGCGCCCTTCGTGGAGCGGGCGGGGCTCCTGCGCACCGCGCGCCTCCTTTTCGACGGCCACGCCTTCGCCCGTGAGGGCGTTTGATCCCGCACTGCCCGAGGTTCTGCGCATGTCCGAAAAGACCGGTCTCGTCGTCACCGCCCATCCGGGCGACTTCGTCTGGCGCGCCGGAGGGGCGATCGCCCTCCACGCCGCGAAAGGCTACCGGATGCACATCGTCTGCCTCTCGTACGGCGAGCGGGGCGAGAGCCAGTGGGCGTGGAAGGAGCCGGGGGTCGAGCTCTCGGCCGTGAAGTCGCAGCGCCGGGCCGAGGCCGAGGAGGCCGCCGCGATCCTCGGCGCCGGCATCGAGTTCCTCGACGCTGGCGACTATCCGCTCCGGACGACGCCCGAGATGCTGGACCGCCTCATCGACGTCTACCGCGAGCTGAAGCCGTCCTTCATCCTCACCCACGCGCTGGAGGACCCCTACAACGTCGACCACCCGGAGGCGGCGCGGCTCGCGCAGGAGGCGCGGATCGTGGCGCAGGCGGCCGGCCACAAGCCGGACCCCGCGCGGGCCTACGCGGCGCCGCCTGTGTTCCTGTTCGAGCCGCACCAGCCCGAGCAGTGCAACTACAAGCCGACGCTGATCCTCAACATCACCGACGTGTGGGAGACCAAACGGCGCGCCTTCGAGGTGCTCGCCGCGCAGAAGCACCTGTGGGAGTACTACACGCGCGTTGCGCTGAACCGCGGCGTGCAGGGCGGGCGCAACTCGGGCCGGGCGATGACTTACGGCGAGGCGTACCAGAGGATCTTCCCGCAGGTGGTGGAGGAGCTCGCATGAAGCCCGTCGTCGTCACCGGCACGCCCCGGGTGGAGCCGGCCCTCGTCGAACGGCTCGCCGCGCTCGGCGTCGCCACCGCGCACGAGGCGATGGGCCGCTCCGGCCTGATGAAGCCCTACATGCGGCCAGTGTGGACGGGTGCCGCGGTGGCCGGCAGCGCCGTGACCGCGCTGGTCCACCCGGGCGACAACTGGATGATCCACGTCGCGGTGGAGCAATGCCGGCCGGGCGACGTGCTCGTCGTGGCCGTCTCGACCGACAACACCGACGGCATGTTCGGCGACCTCCTCGCGACCTCGCTGCAGGCGCGCGGCGTGGTGGCGCTGGTCATCGACGCGGGTGTCCGCGACGTCGCAGCATTGGCAGAGATGCGCTTTCCGGTCTGGTCGCGGGCGATTTCGGCCAAGGGCACCGTGAAGGCGACGCTCGGCGCGGTGAACGTGCCGGTCGTCTGCGCCGGCGCGCTGGTGAAGCCGGGCGATGCAATCGTGGCGGACGACGATGGCGTCCTCGTCGTTCCTCGCCGGGACGCCGCGGCAGTGGCGGCGGCGGGCGAGGCGCGGGTCGCGAACGAGGACGACAAGCGCGCCCGCCTCGCCGCGGGCGAACTCGGCCTCGACCTCTACGGTATGCGCGAGCCGCTGGCGAAGGCAGGGCTCACCTACGTCGAGTGGCGGGAGGACGACGGGGACTGACCGGGCCGTGATCCGGCGGGCTCTCCCGCGTGCTGCCCGCAAATCGCGAGTGGCCGACGTGGCGGCCCTTGGTGGCTAGTCGTGAGGACTAGGTTTGTTTTCGCAGGTGGGCTTTTGCGTCGAGCGCTGGTCTGTCGTCCACGGAGCTGCGCGCAGACCCGATGTGCGGAAGTGCGACTGCACACGCCTTCTGTCATTAGAAGTGTGAATTCGCATGCATCTGCCTACTGCGAGATTCCGTCAGGCCCTGTCAGGCCATGCCATCGAGAATTTCTCGTATAGACGCCCTATGGTTGCAGGTTTGTCTTGAAACAAGATTCTGAAGACGACTTTACTACGAAGTGGTGAGGGTCCTCATGTTGAAAGTTAGCCGGAGAATTTCCGAACCGCTCGAGCATTCTGTCACACGACTGAGACCGTAACGACATCGAACGCCGCTATCGAGCCGGAACCCTCGGCAACACGGAGCGCTTCGATGGCCCGCACTCTTGGCACCGCAACCCTCGGTTCAACTGGCGAGACGGGGTTCCCGGGGATCGGCGGCAGCAGCGTTCCGGTCCTCGCGTTTCCCGCCTTCGCCGCCGACGAGGCACTGCGGATCCGGCCCGGCGACCCGTCCGGCAATCCAGTCGCGACCTGGGCCATTGGTCTCGACGTCTACATCCCGCAGCCGACCGTGGGTTTCGTGAGCCTGCTGCAGACCGGCGACGGGGACGGGGAGCTCTTCCTCAGCGACAACGGTGATGGCACCGCCGGGATCGGCATCTCCGGTGTCTATGATGGTGCCGTGCCATTCGACACGTGGACGCGCATCGTCGCGACGGTGACCCAGGAGGGCGGCAGCACGATCCTGCGCAAGTATGTCGATGGCGCGCTCGTCGGCACGCAGGACCTCGGTGCCACCTCGCGCTGGACGCTCGACCCGGCTGTTGGCCTCAAGCTCTTCAACGACAACGACGGCGAGACCGCGCCCGGCGCCGTATCGTCCGTGTTCTTCTCTCCGGACGTGCCGTCGCCGGCGGAGGTGGCGGCGCTCCTCGCCAGCATCCCGTCGCCGGCCGCCGGCGGCTTTTTCCCCGCCGCTCCGACGCCCGCCGCGATTGAGCTCGGCTTCGGCGGCGATGACCTCTCGCTGAAGTACGGCACCGCGGACGTCTTCCTCGACGGGTTCGACTTCCGCAGCCCCGTGACCATCGACGAGAGCGCCATCGCGCTCGCCTCACAGTTCGGCATCGAGGGGCCGGCCGGCGCCGACGTGCCGGTACTCGACTACGCGGCGTACGGGCGGGGCGAGGGGCTGCTCGTCGAGCTTCCCGCCAGCGAGGACCTCACCAGCTACACCGCCGTCTGGGACATCCGCGTCGACGGTCTTCCCGGCTTCCAGGGCCTCCTGCAGACCGACGTTGCCAACTCCGGTGATGGCGAGCTGTTTATCCGCGACGATGGCGGCATCGGCATCGGCGGCAACTACGACGGCGCCGTGACGCCGGGCGAGTGGGCGCGGATCGCGATCACCGTCGAGGACCAGGGCGACGGGACGTCCACCCTGTCGAAGTATCTCGACGGCGCTCTCCTCGACACGCAGACGGTCGAGACCGCCCGCTTCACGCTGAACGCCGAGACGGGCTTCCTCCTCCTCGCCGACAATGACGGCGAGACCGGCACCGGCTACCTCGCCCACTTCGGCCTCTCGGAGGCGGTGCTCGACGCCGCCGCGATCGCCGCGCTCGGCGGCGCCGACGGCGAAGGCCCGTTTGATGCCGCGGACGGAGGCGCGCCGCAGACCTACCAGATCGGATTTGACGGCTACGCGCCGACGGTGGAGTTCGGCTTCGAGGCCGTCGATCTCCTCGACGCGCCCGAGCCCGCCCCGCTGCAGGACAACATCAACGACCTCCTCGTGCGCGAGGGGACGACGGAGACGATCGACCTCCTCGAGGCGTTCGGCGCGGGCGCGACCGGCTTCACGGTCGTCAGCGAGGACGGCACCGTCGTGGACGCCAGCATCGACGGTACCACGCTGACGCTGACCCCTGGCGCGCTCGGCCACTCCGACATCACCGTCACGGCCCTGTCGGACACCGGCGAGACGCTGACGGAGAATTTCCGCGCCATCGTGGCGGGCGAGAACGCCTACGTCTTCGCCGTCATCCCGGACACGCAGGACTACACGTCCAACCCCGGAATTCGCGAGACCTTCGGCAACATGACCGACTGGCTCATCGAGCAGCGGGACTCGCTCGGCATCGCTCACGCGATCCACGTCGGCGACATCGTGCAGTTCGGCGCGCGCGGCCAGTGGGAGATCGCCGAGGAGGCGATGGAGCGGCTCGACGGGATCATCCCCTACACGATGAACCCCGGCAACCACGACCAGCAGCGCCCGGGCTTCTCGTCCGCCTTCTCGTTCGAGAGCGACATCGACGCCTACTTCACGCCCGAGCAGGTCGGCGCCACGGCGGCGCAGGGCGGCGGCACCTATGACGGCTTCGACGTCGGCGAGGACACGTTCGAGAACGGTGGCAGCTACCAGAACTCGATCCGCAACAGTTTCACGACATTCGCAGCGCCCGACGGACAGAACTGGCTGATCCTCAGCCTCGAGTTCGGCATGCCGGACGACGTGCTGCGCTGGGCGGGCGAGGTGATCGAGGGCCACGCCGACCACCGCGTCATCATCAACACGCACTCCTGGATGGGCGGCGACGGGCGGATCACTCCGACGACGCAGGACCTCACCACCGACAACGGCGGCTGGGGCTACGGCATCCGCGACAACCCGCGCAACGTGAACGACGGCGAGGACGCCTGGCGCGAACTCGCCTCCAAGTACCCGAACGTCACCTTCACCTTCAGCGGCCACAACTTCATGGGCGGCGCCGAGACGCAGGTGAGCTACGCCGCCGGCGACAACCCGGTCCACCAGATCTTCGTCAACTACCAGGACGGCGCGTGGGCGGGTTCCGAGGGCGTCGGCAGCAACGGCGGCAACGGCGCGATCCGCTACGTGGTGATCGACCCCGACAACGACCGCTTCACGACCCACACCAAGCTCGTCGAGCTCGACACCTACTTCGAGGAGTTCCCGGACCACCAGGAGACCTACGAGAACGTCGACTTCGGTGCGCCTGAGGAGATCGCCATCGCCAAGGCGGGCGAGACGGAGATCGTGGAAGGCGACGGCGTCACCGCGCTCGTCTCGCTCGATCCGTCGGCGACGCTCGGCAACACCGAGGGCGCGACGTTCGCGTGGTTCGCGGCGGACGGCGAGAAGCTCGGCGAGACGAGCGGCGAGCCGCTCGAGGTGGCGCTCAAGACCGGCACGAACCGCGTGACGCTTGTCGTGACGGACGCCGCCGGAAACGTCTCCTCCGACGAGAAGGTGGTGATCGTCGAGGCGCCGGACGCGCTCCTCACCGAAATCTTCGACGACGGCAACCTCGACGGCTGGGCGGCGCCAGCGGCGGACGTGGCCGACCTCGTGACGCTCGGCACGGACATCGGCTTCGCGCTCCCCGCGATCGACCCCGGCGCCGAGCAGATCGCTCTCAACCTCACCTTCGACAGCCACTGGCGGCCGTTCGACGACCAGACCGGCACCGTCCTCGTCAGCTTCGACGGCGGCGCGTCGGTTGAGATCCTGCGCTACGACTCGACCACCACCAACGACACCGACCAGCGCAACGAGACGGTGTCGATCGACTTCCTCGCGCCCGCCTCGGCGAGCGAGATGGAGGTGTTCTGGCGCTACGACGACGCCGACAACGACTGGTACTGGGCGATCGACAACATCGTCCTCTCGGCGGACGACGGCGCGACGGTGCTCCTGTCGGAGAACTTTGATGTCCTCGCGCCGACCCTGCAGCCGGCCGTCGACGAGGCCACGACGGAGCTGGGATGGACGCACGACGGGCCGGCCGGCTGGACGCGCGAGGTGGACCCCGCCTCGCCGGCCGGCACCACGGAGTGGCGCGGCTGGTCGTTCGTGACGCCGGAGTTCTGGGTCGCCGCCGACGTTCAGGCGCGTGACGAGTTCACCCTCGGCACCGGCGTGATCGCTGTCGCCGACGGAGACGAGTGGGACGACTTCAACGGCGGCGCCGGCGGCGACACCGACAGCCTCGACACCACGCTCGGCACCCCCTCGGTGTCGCTGACGGGCGTTGGCGGTGGTCAGGCGCCGGGGACGGCGGCCGGCGTCGTCCGCGTCCCGGCGCTCACGCCGAACCAGGGTCTCCTCGTCGACCCGGCCGCGTCGGGTGCGTTCAACACCTACACGCTCGTGTTCGACATCCTGGCGTCTGAGACCGACCAGACCTTCACCGCACTGTTCCAGACCGACGCGGAGAACGGCGGCGACGCTGAGATCTATCTGCGCAACGACGGCGACACGGCCTCGATCGGCATCTCCGGCGACTACGACGGCGCGCTGGCCTATGGTGAGTGGGGCCGCATCGCTCTCGTCTTCGAGACTGACGGCACCGGTCAGCAGACGCTGTCCAAGTATCTCGACGGCACCTTCCTCGGCAGCCAGGTGGTCGATGCCGACGTGTCGGACGGCTCGCGCTGGACGGTCGACGCCGACAGCGGCCTCCTCCTCTTCTCCGAGGCGAGCGGCTTCACGTCCGAGATCTACGCCAACGCCTTCGCCTTTACCCCCGAGGCGCTCGACGCGGCAGAGGTGGCGGCTCTCGGCGTCGTCGACGTGGACGGCCCGCTCGACGGCTCGACCGAGGCCGACGCGTTCCAGCTCAACTTCGATGGCGCGCTGGACGGCACGGACTTCGGTGAGGCCACCGTCGCGCCCGTCAGCCTCGGCGACAGCGAGACGTCCTACCTCGTGAAGGGGTCGATCTTCGGCAACCCGAATGGCGAGGGCGAGGCTGGACTCTACCAGCAGTCCAACGGCGCCAACGAGCTGCTGTTCTGGACCGGCGAGGGCTCCGAGAGCTGGACCAACTACGTCTACGACATCACCATCGAGCCGGCGGACAACGACACCATCGGCGCGCTGTTCTACGTGGCGGGCGCCGACACCTACTACGAGCTGTCGCTCGACCAGCAGAATGATCTGCGCATCCTGAACCGCGTCGAGAACGGCGTCGTCACCGAGCTCGCCCGCGAGACGGCGTCGTACCGCCACTTCGCGATGCAGGACCTCCGGATCGCGGTGGTGGACGGCACGATCACCATCACCCTCGACGACGAGCTCCTGTTCGACGGCCCGGTGGTCGACTCCGATCCGCTCGCCGGCGGCTCGGTCGGCATCCTGTCGCGCAACATGGACCGCGTCCTCTACGACAACGTGTCGGTGAACCCGGCGACGCTGGCGGCCCGCGCGCTGGTCACCGAGCCTGAGGAGCGCTGGGCGGCGGACCGCGACGGCGACGGGTTCGCGACGGTCGAGTTCACGGCGGCGGCGACCGTCTCCCTCGCGGGCGTCGAGAGCTACGAGTGGCTCGTCGATGGCGAGGTGGTCGCGACGGGCGAGACCGCTGCAATCGACCTCGCGCCGGGCACGACGACCGTGACGCTCCTCGTGACGGACGCGGATGGTGTGACGTCGGAGGACACCGTCACCGTCGATGTCGCGGCCGAGGCGGCGATCCTCGTCGACGACGACTTCGAGGACGGAGACTTCGACGGCTGGACCGTCGTCGACGAGGGCACGATCGACGGTCCGTCGGCGTGGTCGGTGGAGGATGGCGCGCTCGTCCAGGCGAGCAACATCCGCTCTACCCAGCAGGGCACCGGCTTCGAGGCGTACTCCGTCGGCGGCGACGGCCCGTACATTCTGCGCGACGGCACCTACGCCCTGTGGGATACGCCGGCCGCCTACGACTGGACCGACTACGCGGTCGAGGCGACGCTGACCCCGGGCGATGACGACGGCATCGGCCTTCTCTTCCGCTACCAAGACGCCGAGAACTACTACAAGCTCGAGGCTGACGCCGAGACCGGGCTGATCATGCTGACGCGGCATCTGAACGGCCGCGAGACGATCCTCGCCCGCGGCTGGCACGAGTACACGCCGGGCGAGGCGCAGCACTGGCGCATCGAGGTGAAGGGTGGCGCGATCCACACCTTCATCGACGGGAAGGCGGTGTTCGGCACCCCGGTCGACGACCGCACGCTCGCGAACGGCACCGTCGGCCTCTATGCCTGGGGCTCCGAGGACCTCGCGTTCGACGATGTCCTGGTGACCGACCTCACGGCCACTCCCGTCAACGTGGTCCGCGGCACCGACAGTGACGACCGGCTGATCGGCACGGCCGGCGCCGACCGGATCACCGCGGGTGCAGGCGACGATGTCGTCCGCGGGCGCGGCGGCGACGACGTGCTCGCCGGCGGCGACGGCTCCGACACGGTGATCGCCGGCAGCGGCGACGACCGCGCGGCCGGCGGCGCCGGCGACGACACGCTGGGCGGCGGCAGCGGTGACGACACGGCGCGCGGCGGCAGCGAGGACGATGCGCTGTTCGGCAACGCCGGCGACGATCGCCTTGCCGGAGACAGCGGCGACGACCGGCTGTTCGGCGGCCGAGGCAACGACGTTCTGCACGGCGGCGACGGCGACGACAAGGCTGTCGGGGGCAGGGACGACGACCGGCTCACCGGTGGTGCCGGCCGCGACACGCTGGTCGGCGCGATCGGCGACGACACGCTCGTCGGCGGCAGCGAGGCGGATCTCCTCCTCGGCGGCGGCGGCAACGACCGGCTTCGTGGCGGCACCGGCGACGACAGCCTCTCCGGCGCGGCGGGCGAGGACGTGCTGTTCGGCGACAGCGGGGACGACGTGCTCTTCGGCGGCGGCGGCGACGATCGCCTCTTCGGCGGGCTCGGCGACGACAGCCTGGTCGGCGGGCGCGGCAACGACATCCTCTCCGTCGCAACCGGCGACGACCTCATCCTTGTCTCGGAGATCGACTTCGGCAGCGACAGGGTGCTCGGCTTCGCCGCTGGTGACGTGCTCGCCTTCGCGGGCGCGCTCGGCCTCGCGGTGGACGATGTCGAGATCGGCTCGGCCGGTGGCGATGCGCTCGTCAGCGCCTTCGGCGGCAGCATCCGCCTCGTCGGCATCGACGAGGACGACCTGTCGATCACGGTCGCGGCGGGCTCCTCCGACCTCGAGATCGCGCTCGGCTGACGGGCGCGCAAGCGGCCTCGCCGGGTGCGAGGCCGCGCCAATCAGCGGCCGGCGGCGCGTACGCCGGCGAGCCAGCGGCACAGGTTGTCCCAGAGCCGCCCATAGCCGTCCCAGGCGAGGAATGCCGGCGGGCCCCAGTGCGGCCCGCAGTCGGACGCGAAAACGGCCGTCCGGCCCGCGCCGACGAGGCGGACGGCGATGAACGGATCCTCGCCGACCGTCGCGAGCACGGTCGCATCCTGCCGCACCTCCGCCCGGTTGTAGCCGAGGAACATCGGCCAGCCGGAGAGCCCCGCCATCACCGGGTGGGCGGCATCGCGCACCACCGGCACCACCCCTTCGGGTCGCTCCCGCCGGTCGTCGGTCGTCATCAGCCGCACCGGGAGGACGTCGTCGATCGCCGTCCCCGCATAGGCGGCCTTGCCCTCGATGCCCTGGAAGGTGAGATAGCCGCCGACCATGAGGAGGCCGCCGCCGCCGCGGACGAACCCGGCGATCAGGTCGAGCCGGTTCGGCGTCGGCTCCGACTTCGCGAACGTGCGGTCCGGCAGGAGCAGCGTGTTGGCGCCGATGTCGGACAGGATGACGACGTCGTAGGCGCCGATCGCCTCGGCGGTCGAGGGAAAGTGGTCGGCGGCGACATGCGCGGGCTGGTACGTCACGTCGATCCCCGCCGCCCGCATCGACGCGATCATCGCCGTGCCGCCCTCGTGGTAGGCGGAGGTCGTGAAGGAATCGAAGCCCTTCACGTGGATCGCGTGGGTCATCCAGCTTTCGCCGGCAAGGAGCACTTTCACGTCGGCCATGATGTCTCTCGGAAGGGGTGTCTCTCAGATCGGTCGGGGCCGGTCCCACGCAGCGTCCAGCGAGTCGCGGTGCGGGCGCGAGAACACGGCGCGGGGATTGTCGACGACGAGGCGGCGGCGGTCCTCCGCCGACACGCCGAGCCGGGCGAGGAGTGGCAGCACGGCGACGAGGACGTGCGCGTAGCCGTTCCCGCCATGGCGGGCGAGCATCATCTTCAGGAACACGTCGCCTGAGAGGAGGATCCGGCCGCCGAAGCCGTCGTCGATCAGCGCCTTGATCGCCGGCGCGGTCTCGTGGTCGGCCGGGCACTGGACGCCCTGGTCGGCGTAGAAGTAGTCCATCCCCATCATGTCGTACTCGAGGAACGCGCCGCGCTCGGCTAGGGAGCGCTGGTAGGCGGCGTCGCGGAAGGACGGGTTCATGTGGCAGAGGACGGTGTGGCGAAGGTCCGCTCCCTCCTCGCCGGCGATATCGAGCACCCTGTGGCCGTGGCGGTACCAGCCCGGGAGGTGGACCATCAGCGGCAGCCCGGTGCGGGCGCTGGCGCGGGCCGCGCCCCGGAGCGAGCGCGTCTCCGCCGCTGTGAAATCGCCCGAGACGCCGATCTCGCCGACGAGGCCGATGCGGACGCCCCCGATGCCGTCGCGGTACTCGGCCTCGATCTCCTGCGCGATCGCTTCGGCGCTCATGCCGGCGACCTCCGGCGGGTGCGAGGTCTCGAGGTAGTAGCCGGCGCCCATCACGAGCCTCAGGCCCGTCGCCTTTGCGATCCGCACCAGCGCGGCGGGATCACGGCCGATGCCGCGGCAGGTGGGGTCGACGACCGCCTCGCCGCCCGCCTCGCGATAGAGGGCGAGCTCTTCGACCGCCGTGGCCTCGTCGTCGAGCGCGAGGTTATCACGGTTCACGAACGGGTCCTGCCGAAGGTGCCGCAGGATCTCCGGCCGCACGGGGCCCTCGGCGAGGTGCGCGCGGTCCGGGCCGGGCTTGTGCCACCAGCAGGAGCAGTCGTTGAGGATGTGCTCGTGCATGAGCGTGACGCTGAGCGCCTCGACGGGCACCTCGCCCGTTACCGTCATTACCGTGCCGCGGTCGATGGCGGCCGTCATCGCACCCTCATCGCCTGCGCGCGGCCGAGGAGGCGCGTGTTGAGCCAGACAGCCGCGAGGATGATCGCGCCCGTTACGATCTGCGTGAAGAAGGGCGAGATGTGGGACAGGATCAGCCCGTTGGAGATGACCGCGATCGTCAGCGCGCCGAGGACGGTGCCGAGGATCGTGCCTCGCCCGCCGAAGAGGTTGGTGCCGCCGAGGACGACGGCCGCGATCACCTCGAGCTCGAACATGACGCCCGCATTCGACGAGCCGCTGCCGAGCCGCGCCGCGATGATGAGCCCCGCCGCCGCCGCGGCGAGCCCGGAGAGGGCGTAGACCCAGAGCCGCACGCGGCGGACGTCGACGCCCGCCCGCCGCACCGCCTCGTCGTTGGAGCCGACGCCGGTGACGTAGCGGCCGAACGGCGTTTTCGTCAGCGCCACCCAGCCGACGACCACCGCGACCGCGGCGAGGATGGCCGGGAGGGGGATGCCGAACAGCCAGCCGCGGCCGAGCTGAACGAACGGGAGCGTCGAGGCGATCGGCACCGAGTAGCCCTCGGTGATGAGAAGCGCGACGCCGCGGATCGCCGACAGCCCGGCGAGGGTGACGATGAACGCCGGAATGCCCTCGTAGGCGACAAACCACCCCTGCGCCGCGCCGATCGCAAATCCGAGGAGGAGCATGAGCATGATCGCGAGCGGCCAAGGGACGCCGGCGGCAAGGGTGATCGCGACGAGGGCGTTCACCAGCCCGAGGATCGAGCCGACCGAAAGGTCGATCCCGCCTGTGGTGATGACGAAGGTCATCGCGACCGCGACGATGAGGATCGGCGCCGACTGGCGCAGAAGGTTGAGGAGGTTCGGCGCGGACAGGAAGGCGTCCGTCGTGAGCGCGAAGAAGAGGACGACGACCACGAAGAAGGCGGCGATCGAGAGCACCGGCGCGTGCGTGACCACGAACTCCTGGAGCCGGCCCGCGCGCGCACGTTCCCCGGCGGCCGCGACCGTCATCGCGCGGCTCCGGCGAGCGCCGCGGCCTTGCCGCCGACGATGAGGCCGACGAGGTCCTGGAGGTCCGTATCGCCGATCCGCCGCTCGGCGACGTTGCGGCCCTCGTACATCACCATGATCCGGTGGCAGACGCGGAAGAGATCCTGCAGGCGGTGGGTGATGAGGATGACGCCCGTTCCCGCGGAGGAAAGCCGGCCGATGAGATCGAGCACGGCGTCGACCTCCTTCACCGCGAGCGCGCTCGTCGGCTCGTCCATGATGAGGACCTTCGGGTCGAACGCGGCGGCGCGGGCGATCGCGATCGACTGCCGCTGGCCGCCGGAGAGCTGGCCGACCTTGGCCCGGAGGTTCGGCACCTTGATGTGGAGGCGCGACAGCATCGCCTCTGCCTCCTCGTGCATGCGCCGCTCGGCGAGGAATGGGATGCCGGCGAGCCGGCGGCGCGACTCGCGGCCGAGGAAGAGGTTGCCGGCGACGTCGATGGAATCGCAGAGCGACAGGTCCTGGTAGACCATCTCGATCCCGACCTTGCGCGCATCGGCGGGCGCCGCGAAGCGGGCCTCCCGTCCGTCCACCTCGATCCGCCCCGCGTCGGGCACGTGGACGCCCGCGAGCACCTTCGTCAGCGTCGACTTGCCCGCCGCGTTGTCGCCGACGAGGCCGAGCACCTCGCCCTTGCCGAGCGTGAGGTCGACGCCGGCGAGCGCCTCGATGGTGCCGAAGCTCTTGCGGATGTCGCTCATCCGGACGGCGGGCGTCGCCCCGCCGCCGTTCGCCGTGCCAATCACGCTTACTGGAACATCCCGCGGAACTGGTCGACGTTCTCGCTGGTGACGATGGTGACGGGGACGCTGATCGTGGATTCCACCGTGCCGCCGTCGATGAGCGTCTTCGCGGCGCGGACGGCGGCGTCGCCCATCCCGGCCGGATCCTGCTGGACGACGCCCTTCACGTAGCCGGCGTCGATCCCCGCGATCACCTGAGCGGTGAGGTCCCAGCCGAACACCGCGACGCGGTCCTGCGCCCCCTGCGCCTCGACCGCCGCGACGGCGCCGACGAGCGCCGGCTCGCCCGTCGCGTAGATGGCGGTCATCGTGGGGTTCGCCGTCATCAGGTTCTCGGCCGCAGACAGCGCCGTGTCCTGCACGTTCCGCCCGTCGACGACGCCGACGACCGACACGCCGTCGTTGCCCGCGATCCCGGCCTCGAAGCCCTCCTGGCGGACGTTCTGGATGAAGGAGTTGAGCGCGCCGACGATGCCGACCGACGCCTCGCCGCCCGTTGCCTCGAGGAAGTGCTTCGCCATCATCTCGCCGGCGGCGCGGTTGTCGACGCCGATCTGCGCCTTCTGCGGCCCCTCGGGGAGGATGGCATCGACGGCGAGCACCGGGATGCCGGCCTCGGCCGCCTGCTCGACGGCGGGCATGACGCCGTTGACGTCGATCGCGACGACGATGATCGCGTCGACGCCCTGCGCGATGTAGGTCTCGATGGCGTTGTTCTGCGCCGCCGGATCGTTGTTGGCGTTGAAGATCGTGAGCTCGGCGCCGACCTCGTCCGCCGCCTTCTGCGCGCCCTCGTTCATCTGGTTGAAGAACAGCGCCTGCTGGTTGATCTGGACGAGGGCGATCGTCTGTGCGTGGGCGGCGGCGACGGAAAGGGCCGTTGCGGCAGCGACGATCAGCGGCTTCAGGATCATGGGCGGCTCCAGTTGCGATCCGGGCGTGGGCAGGGCGCCGGTGGACGGCGCGGCGCCAAGGAGGCGCGTGCGGCCGCGCCCCTGTCAAGAGAAAGCGCACGGCACAATCCTGCCTAGCGGGCGGGCAGCGCCCCCAGCGCGGCGATCGCGGCATAGGTCCCCGGACGCGTGACGACCAGGCTCCCGGCGGCGGTGGCGAGCTCGGCCGCGCGGGGCATCGGCGCACCGGCGTGGAGCGCGGCGGCAAGCGTGCCGACGAAGGCATCGCCGGCGCCGGCGGTGTCGACCGCCTCGACGGTGGGGGCGGCGATGCGGAAGCCGGCGCCCGCGGCACGGCCGACGCAGCCCGCCGCGCCGAGCGTGACGACCACGGCCGTGCCCGCGAGGCCCGCCTCCGCGTCGATGCCGAGCGCCGCCGCCTCGACGGCATTGGCGACGAGGATGTCGACGAGCGGCAGCAGCGGCGCGACCGGGAACGCGAGCGGCGCGGGATTGAGGAGCGTCAGCGCGCCCCGACGCTTGCCGGCGGCGAGCGCGGCGGCCGTCGCGTCCGGCGAGAGATTCCCCTGCAGGACGGCGAGATCCCCCGGCGCTGCGTCGGCGAGCGCCGTCTCGACCTCCGCGGGGGTGACGGACGCGGCGCAGAAGGCCGTGCTGACGATGGCGTTCTCACCACGCGCGTCCACCAGCACGATCGATCGGTCGGTGGGCAATCGGCGCCTCCAGAGCCGCTGGCTCAGCCGCGGGTGGCGGGCGAGGACCTCAGCGATGCCTTCGCCCGCGCTGTCCTCGCCGACGGCGGCGGCGAACGTGACCGGCGCGCCGGCGACGGCCGCCGCGACGGCCTGATTAAGCCCCTTGCCGCCCCAGTCCACACGGGTGTCTGTCGCGAGAACCGTCTCGCCGGGCGTCGGGAGGTGCGGCAGCCGGTAGGCGGTGTCCACGACCGCATTGCCGACAACGTGGACCGTCACCGCCCGCCGCCGATCCTGCCGCGCGACGTGCCGCCCTGGCTGCGCGCAGGGCCCTGTGGTTTTCGCGTCGCGGAATACATCTGTTGCGACAAATCGACTTCCCTCGCGCCCCGATCTGTGGCATGGGACACGAGACCGTCACGCAAGCAAGGGAGGGGTCGCATGGTACTACTTGTGATGTACGCACCGATGTGCCCCGCGCATGGCGTGACCGCATGGCGATCCGGCCAACGCCGAAACGCCTGAGGCGCGTGCGCCCCGCCGGCGCCGCACACTGACCACCGCACCCCTGAGGCCTTATTCGGAGCCCGCCTTCTCGCGCGCCCGCCCGGCCTCGCTTTCCCTCGACTAGGAGCCGGCGCGTCCGCGGGACCGCCGGATGACGGGCCATGATCGACTTGCACACGAGGCGGGGCGCCATCGACCCCGCGAGAGCCATCGACGCGTTCATTCACCGGCACGGCGCATGGCGCGTCCTGCGCGCGGCCTTGTGGGCCGTGGTCGCCGGGCGGGTAGCACCCCCGATGGGGGATGTCGCCATCCTGGACGACAGGATGCGGCGGGACATCGGCCTGCCGCCGGCGGTCGCCGACCCCCGCGACCCGTTCGCCGGGGAGTTCGGCAACGCGCGACGGCTGCCGCCGCAGCGCGGTTTCATCGGCGGGCTGGACTGACGGGGGCGCCGCGCCCCTTGCTCGGCTGGCGGGGGGCGCCTGCGCGCCTCCTGTCCTGCCGGCAGCGTGCCGCGCGCGCCGCTCAGCCGACGGTGAAGGGCGGGACGGCGACGATTTCCACGTCGCCGTCCGTCCCGTCGTTCCACATCAGGATCGCGAACCGTGCCGGGGCGGCAAGCACCGTCATCGGGTGGTGCCACACGTCCGGGCCGTAGGTGATGCCGACGTACGGGTCCGGCACGAACGCCCGCGCGCGGGCAATATCCGGCCCGCCGTCCGCCCCATGCGGTGCGACGACGACGAGGTACTGCTCCGGCCCCATCGGCACGAAGCTCTGCGAGGAGAACGGGTGGCGCTCCATCCGGTCCGCCGTCAGCGGCAGGCTGGCGACGGCCTCGATCCGCGCCACCGAGAGGCTCGGCCCCGCATGGCCGCGGCGCGAGGCGAGGGGAGCGTCGAAATAGTCGCGGCCGGCTCCGGCCGGAGGGACGATGATGCCGCCGAACGGGGCGAAGGCGTCGGCCGTGAAGGGTTCGATCGAAAGGTGCATGGCGGATCCGGGGAGGGGGCGTGGGCGGGGAGGGATTCGAACCCCCGAGTGCCGGTGTGTAAAACCGGTGCCTTGGGCCACTTGGCGACCCGCCCGCGCCCGCCTCTCTACATGAGGCCGGCGGCCCTCGGCAAACGCCGTGAGCCGCCGACGGTCCGTCAGCCGATCAGCGCGAAGTCGTCCGCCGTGAGGCTCGCGAGCGACACGCCCTCGAGCACCAGCGCGTCGCCAACCCCGAGGGCGAGGAAGACGCCGCGGCCGCTCTCCACGGCGGCAGCGAGGATGTCGTCGACTGACGCAGCGCCGATGTCGAGCGCGATCACGTCGCCGTCGGCGAAGTCACGCAGGCGGTCGACGCCGTCGCCGGTGCGGAAGACGATGGTGTCCGCGCCGGCCCCGCCGAAGAGGATGTCGTTGCCGGCGCCGCCCTCGAGAGTGTCGTCGCCATCGTCGCCGCGCAGGGTGTCGACCCCCGCACCGCCGATGAGGAGGTCGTCGTCGGCGCGGCCGCGCAGGACGTCGTCGTCCACCCCGCCGTCGAGCGTGTCGTTCCCATCGTTGCCGAAGAGCGCGTCATCGCCGTCGCCGCCGAAGAGCTGATCCTCGCCGACGCTCCCGCCGAGGCGGTCGTCGCCCGCGCCGCCGTCGAGGCGATCGTCGCCGCGCCCGCCGCCGAGGGTGTCGTCGCCCGTGCCGCCGGCGATACGGTCGTCCCCCTGGCCGCCCCTCACCTCGTCGTTCCCCGCGCCACCGCGCAACAGATCCGCGCCGCGGCTGCCGATCAGCGACAGGTCGCCGATCGGGGTCGGTGAGACGGTGAAGTCGAACGTCGCGGTGTCCTCCGGCGCGATCCCCGGCGCCGGCTGGCCGCTTCCGTCCACAAACGCGCCGGCGTCGAAGGAGACGGCGTAGCGCGCCCCCGCGGTGAGGAGCGTCGGCGGCGTCAGCGTCACGGTCTGCCCGTCGAAGGAGACGAGCCCGTCGTCGGCGACGTCGATCTCGAGGACGTCGGACGGATCGGCGACGTTGACGAGGCGGATCGTGCCGCTGCCGGCCTCGACCGCCTCGCTGAAGGTGAGGACGAGTGGCGCCGCGGCGTCGACGTTCCGCCCGTTGTCGGCGGGGGTCGCCGCGAGGAGCGCCGGCGCGGGGTCGGCCGGAAGGGTGACGGGGGCCGGCGTCACGGTGAGGCCGTCCGTTGGATACCCGAGGCGGCCGTCGGAGTTGGAGCCCCAGGTGTAGATCGTCCCGTCCGCGGCGACGGCCATGATGTGGTTCGGCCCGGTCTCGATCGAGACGATGTCGACGTCGTCGAGTTCGGCGATCTTCGTCGGGTAGAACGTGCCGTCGCTCTCCGCGGCCTGGTCGCCGTCGAGACCGCCGGTCGGGCCCTCGTCGTTCGGCCCCCAGGCCCAGACGTCGCCATCAGCGGTGAGCGCGACCGCCCAGCGTGCGCCGCCCTTCACGTCGACGATATCCGCGGGAAGCCCGGTGAGCTGCACCGGCTCGAGCACCTTGTCCGCCGTCGGCGTGAAGGTTCCGTCGCCGTTGGAGGTGCCGACGAGGAGCTGGCCAAACTCGTTCTCGCCCCAGCCGAAGACACGCCCGTCGGCCGTCACGGCATAGGTCGTCTGCGTGTCGGCCGTGACGGCGACGATGTCCGCCGGAAGGCCGGCGACCTTCGTGGGCGTGAGCACGGAACGGACGGGATCGCCGTCCTCGTCCACCGCCGACGGATCACCAACCTGCCCGTCGACGTTCGAGCCCCACGCCCAGACCTCGCCGTCCGAGGTGAGCGCCACCGTGTGCGAGGTGCCGCTCGACACGGCGACGACGGTCTTGTCGGCGAGCGCCTCGACGCGGGTCGGCACCAGCCGGTCCTCCGCGTCGCCGAGCCCGAGCTGGCCGGAGCTGCCCTGGCCCCAGGCGTAGAGCGCGCCATCAGAGGTGATCGCGTACGAGGCGCCGTTGCCATGGTCGGCGACGACGACGGTCTTGTGGTCGAGCTCGCCCGTCACCTTCGTGGCCTCGAGGCGGTTCTCCTCATCGCCGAGGCCGAGCCGGCCGTTGTTGCCGAAGCCCCAGACGTAGAGGTCGCCGCCCTCGGTGAGGAACGAGCCGTGGATGAGGCCGGCCGAGACGGAGACGATCGTCTCCGAGAACCCCTCGGGCAGCGCCACCGGGATCGCGGCGGGCACGTCGAAGCCGGTCACGCCGACCCCGAGCTGGCCGAGTCCGTTCTCGCCCGCAGCGTAGACGGTGTTCATTTCACGATCGAGGAACAGCGTGAAATGGTTGCCGCCGGAGACGAGCGTGTCGGCGCGCTGCACCTCGCCCTCATAGAAGGCGACGGCGCGGGGGCGCAGCAGCGTTGTCTCGTCGAGCGCGTTGGAGGCGAGGACGGCGGTCTCGTCGGCATCGAAGTAGTCGCCATCGCCGTTACGGTCGGTCAGCAGGAACACGTTCCGCTCGTTGGCATCGCCGTTGGAGGTGAGCGCGACCTGGTTGCCCGACACCGCGACCGAGAAGCCCGCGAACGCGGCGAAGCCCTCCGGCAGCTCCGACGTGTTCCAGACCTCGCGCGTCTCGCCGGCGCCGATCGTCCCGTCGCCGTCGATGTCGGTGAGGCGGACGAGGGTGTTCGCGCCGTCCGCCAGCCATTCCCAGACGAGGACGCCGTTCTCGTTGGCGGCGGCGGTGAAGTCGATCGGCGCCCCGGTCGCGGTCTTCGTCGCGAACGCCGTCACCTCGTCGGTGCTGATCGTGCCGTTCCCGTCGGCGTCGCGTATCGCGAAGATGGTGTCCTCGGCGCTGCCCGACGGGTCGATGAGGTAGGCCGTGTCGCCGACGAAGGAGAGGTCGTAGGGCGAGGAGGTCGCGACGACGGTCTGGAGGTCGAGCCAGACGGTCGTCTCGCCAGCGTCATCCGCATCGCCGTCGCCGTTGAGGTCCTCCGTCCGGTAGATCGCATCCTGCGGCCGCGAGGAGACGCCGGCGTTGACGATGTAGATCGCGCCGTCAGGCCCTTCCCCGATGCCGTTCGGCGTCACGGTCGAGACGCCCGCGGCGTTGGCGGGGGTGAGCCACGCGGTGGCCTCTCCGGCGTCGTTGGCGTCGCCGTCGTTGTTGCCGTCGACGAGGCGCCACACGGTGTCCGTGTCGCCGTCGCCGACATAGACTGCGCCGTCCGACGCCTGGTGGACCTGGAAGACGTTCTCGGTCGGGCTCGCGAAGCCGCTCGCGTTGCTCGTGTCGAAGAAGACGATCCGTTCGCCGGCGTCCGCCGCATCCCCGTCGCCGTTGGTGTCGACGAGCAGGAACACCTTGCCCGAGTCGGGATCGCTGGAACCCTGGTCGCCGAGCAAAACGCCGCTGATCGGCGCGGAAACAACTCGCGTCACGATGTGTCCTTTGGTTCGTGAGTAAGGTTTGCGGTGACGGTTTATTTCTTTGTGCGACGCTGAGTCAACGGCATCCGGGTTGCAATATTCATCGTGTGCTAAGACTAAACTTGGTATCGAGCTGTAAAAATTCGAGATGAGGCGAATTCATTGTCTTGTTGTCTTTGGAGAAGATCAAAACAGCAAAGGCTGGCGGCTTTCTCGGCGCTGGTGGAGCGCGCCGCAGCGTCACGCGAAGGGTCGGCCGAAGCGTCCCGGAACTTGCTTGACAGGGCGACGAGGCCCATCTAGGTGACAGCGCCTGCGAGCGATGCTCGCGCTGCGGGGGTGTAGCTCAGTCGGTTAGAGCGCCGGCCTGTCACGCCGGAGGTCGCGGGTTCGAGTCCCGTCACTCTCGCCACTTCCCTCGCAAGCCCGGCTCAAGCCTCACAGATTTCCGCACGGCAGAGCGCATGCACCGCCGCCTCGCCCTCGTCACCGTCGTCGTGCCCGACTACGACGCCGCGATCGCCTTCTTCGCAGGCATTCTCGGCTTTCGCCTCGTCGAGGACGCACCGCTCGGCGGGGCCAGACGCTGGGTGGTGGTCAGCCCCTCCGACGGCACAGCCCTGCTCCTCGCCCGCGCCGATGGCGCGCCGCAGGAGGCTGCGGTCGGCAACCAGACCGGCGGTCGCGTCGCCTTCTTCCTCCACACCGACGATATCGAGCGCGACCGCGCGGCATGGGAGGCGGCGGGCGTCGCCTTCGAGGAGGCGACGCGCACGGAGCCCTACGGGCGGGTCGCCGTGTTCCGCGATCCGTTCGGCAACCGCTGGGACCTTGTGCAGCCGGCGCCATAGCCACCGCGGTTGCGGCCCAATGTCCTTTGAGTCATTCCAGGAACGGCCTACATGCAGTGGGTACGGTGCGGCGCACACAAGCCTGTCGCCAGGCCTCATCGGCTATGCCATACCGCGGCCCGGAACGATGCGGCGCCCGAGCCGAACGGGGGGACATATGGAAGAGCTTCTCGCGAGCTATCTGCCGGTGGTGATCTTCATCGGCGTCGCGGCCGTCCTCGGCGGCGCGCTTCTCGTCTCGCCGTTCCTGATCGCCTACAAGAGCCCCGACCCGGACAAGCTGTCGGCCTACGAGTGCGGCTTCAACGCATTCGACGATGCCCGCATGAAGTTCGACGTGCGCTTCTACCTGGTCGCGATCCTCTTCATCATCTTCGACCTCGAGGTCGCGTTCCTGTTCCCGTGGGTGCTGTCGTTCGACGCCATCGGCTGGTTCGGCTTCGGGTCGGTCATGCTGTTCCTGACGGTGCTCACCATCGGGTTTGTGTACGAGTGGAAGAAGGGAGCCCTCGAATGGAACTGAACCGCGAAGGGCATACGGGGACCGAGCGCAAAGGGCCGATCACGCGCGGGCAGGAGGACACGCCGATCCTCGACCAGCGCGGCCTCGGCACCGGCGGCGCGCCGGCGCGCTCGCGTCCGGTCTCGCCCGAGAATGCGCCGGATGACGAGTTCTTCCGCTCCGTGTCGGCCGAGCTGTCGGACAAGGGCTTTCTCGTCACCTCGTCCGAGGCGCTGGTCCAGTGGGCCCGGACCGGCTCGCTGATGTGGATGACGTTCGGCCTCGCCTGCTGCGCGGTCGAGATGATGCAAATGTCGATGCCGCGCTACGACGCGGAGCGCTTCGGCTTCGCCCCGCGCGCCTCGCCGCGGCAGTCGGACGTGATGATCGTCGCCGGCACGCTGACCAACAAGATGGCGCCGGCGCTGCGCAAGGTCTACGACCAGATGCCGGAGCCGCGCTACGTGATCTCGATGGGATCGTGCGCCAACGGTGGCGGCTACTACCATTACAGCTACTCCGTGGTGCGCGGCTGCGACCGGATCGTGCCGGTCGACATCTACGTGCCCGGCTGCCCGCCGACGGCGGAGGCGCTCCTCTACGGCGTCCTCCTCCTCCAGAAGAAGATCCGCCGCACGGGAACCATCGAGCGATGAGCCCCGTCTCCGCCGAGCAGCTCTCCGCGCTCGCCGACCTTGCCGAGGTCGTCCGCGCCGCCCATCCCGAGGCGGTGCTCGATCACGTGATCGAACGGGGCGAGCTGACGCTTCGGCTCGACCGCTCCCGCCTCCTCGAGGTCGCGCGTTTTCTGCGCGACGATCCGCGGGCGCAGTTCATCTGCTTCATCGACACCTGTGCGGTGGACTGGCCGGCCCGGCCGGAGCGGTTCGACGTCGTCACCCATCTTCTGTCGCCGGTGCAGAATCTGAGGATCCGCCTCAAGGTCGCAACCGACGAGCGCACGCCCGTCCCCTCGCTGACGCCGCTGTGGCCCGCAGCCGACTGGTTCGAGCGCGAGGCTTACGACCTCTACGGCGTGATCTTCACCGACCACCCGGACCTTCGCCGCATCCTCACCGACTACGGCTTCGACGGGTACCCGATGCGCAAGGACTTTCCGCTGACGGGCTTCGTCGAGGTCCGCTACGACGCCGAGGCGAAGCGCGTGATCTACGAGCCGGTGAAGCTGCCGCAGCAGTTCCGCGACTTCGACTTCCTGTCGCCCTGGGAGGGCACCGACTACGTGCTGCCGGGCGACGAGAAGGGGAGGGCCAACTGATGGCGGGCGGGATGCACTCCGGCCACTGCCTGTGCGGCGCCTCGCGTCTCACCGCCCGCGTCGTGAAGGACGTCTCGGACGTCTGCCACTGCACGATGTGTCGGCGCTCGGCCGGCGGCCCCTACCTCGGTGTCGAGGTCGAGGAGCTCACCTTCGCGGATGACGCCCCGATCACCGTCTACCGCTCGTCGGAATGGGCGGAGCGCATCTCGTGCGCGCGGTGCGGCGGCGGGCTCGCCTGGCGGATGGTGGACGGCTCGATGGCGAACGTGCCGCTCGCGGTGTTCGACCCCGAGCTCGACCTGCCGCTCGGCGTCGAGATCTTCGTCGACGAGAAACCCAACGCCTACAGCTTCGCCGGGGACCGGCGCCGGATGACGGGAGCGGAGGTGGCCGCCGCCTTCGCCGGGGGCGAGCACTGATGGCCGAGCAGCAGATCCGCAACTTTAACATCAATTTCGGCCCGCAGCACCCGGCCGCGCACGGCGTGCTCCGCCTCGTACTGGAGCTCGACGGCGAGATCGTGAAGCGCGTCGACCCGCACGTCGGCCTCCTGCACCGCGGCACCGAGAAGCTGATCGAGCACAAGACTTACCTGCAGGCGATCCCGTACTTCGACCGCCTCGACTATGTCGCGCCGATGAACCAGGAGCACGCCTTCTGCCTCGCGATCGAGCGCCTTCTCGACATCGAGGTGCCGACGCGAGGCCAGCTCATCCGCGTGCTCTACGCCGAGATTGGCCGGCTCCTGTCGCACCTCCTCAACGTCACCACGCAGGCACTCGATGTCGGTGCGCTGACGCCGCCGCTGTGGGGCTTCGAGGAGCGCGAGAAGCTGATGGTGTTCTACGAGCGCGCGTCCGGCTCGCGCCTCCACGCCAACTACTTCCGCGCCGGCGGCGTGCACCAGGACCTGCCGCCTGAGCTGATCGACGACATCGAGGCGTTCTGCGACCCGTTCCTGAAGACGGTCGACGACCTCGACCGGCTCATCTCAGACAACCGCATCTTCAAGCAGCGCAACGTCGACATCGGCGTCGTCACCCTCGACGAGTGCTGGGCGTGGGGGTTCTCGGGCGTGATGGTGCGCGGCTCAGGCGCGGCGTGGGACCTTCGCAAGAGTCAGCCTTACGAGTGCTACGCCGACCTCGAGTTCGACATCCCGATCGGCAAGAACGGCGACTGCTACGACCGCTATCTCATCCGCATGGAGGAGATGCGCCAGTCGGTCCGCATCATGCGCCAGTGCATCGACCGCCTGCGCGCGACGCCGGGGCCGGTGGCGACGATGGACGGCAAGGTGGCGCCGCCGAAGCGGGCCGAAATGAAGCGCTCGATGGAGGCGCTCATCCACCATTTCAAGCTCTACACCGAGGGCTTCCACGTGCCCGAGGGCGAGATCTACGCCTGCGTCGAGGCGCCGAAGGGCGAGTTCGGCGTCTACCTGATCTCCGACGGCACCAACAAGCCGTATCGCGCCAAGATCCGCGCGCCCGGCTTCGCCCACCTCCAGGCGATGGACTCGATGTGCGAGGGCCACATGCTGGCGGACGTCGCCGCGGTGCTCGGCTCGCTCGACATCGTGTTCGGCGAGGTGGACCGGTAGGGGGGAGGGGATGCAGCAGTCGATCGACACCGCCGGACGCCGCCTCACGGTCGAGGAGTTCCTCGAGGAGTATGCCGACCGCCCGGGCACGTTCGCGCTGCCGATCGCAGTCGACATCTCGCAGTTCTGGCTCCACTAAACCCTCGCGCCCCGCCCCGTGGCTGCGGGCGCACGATCGAAGACCCCCGGAGTTAACCCGATGGCCGTCAGGCGCCTCGCCGAACAGCAGCCCGAAGCCTTTGCCCTCACGCCGGAGAACCAGGCGTGGGCGGAGCGGAAGATCCGCGACTATCCGGAGGGGCGGCAGGCGAGCGCCGTGATCCCGATCCTGTGGAAGGTGCAGGAGCAGGAGGGCTGGGTTCCCGAGCCGGCGATCCGCCTCGTCGCGGACATGCTCGCGATGCCGTACATCCGCGTCTTCGAGGTCGCGACCTTCTACACGATGTTCCAGCTGAAGCCGGTGGGGTCCGTTGCCCACATCGGCGTCTGCGGGACGACGCCGTGCATGCTGCGGGGGGCGCCGGAGCTCGTCTCCATCTGCCGCAAGCGGATCGCGGATCACCCGTTCGACCTCTCCGCCGACGGCCGCTTCTCCTGGGAGGAGGTCGAGTGCGCCGGGGCGTGCGTGAACGCGCCGATGGTGCAGATCGGCGCGGACACGTACGAGGACCTGACGCCGGAGAGCTTCAACGCCCTCCTCGACGCGCTGGACCGCGGGTCGCCGCCGGCGCCGGGGCCACAGTCCGCGCGCCGGGCCTCCGAGCCGATCACCGGGCCGACGACGCTCACCTCGCCGCGCAAGGACGTCCATCCGACCGCGCCCGAAGCGCCCCCGGAGCCGACGCCCGACGCCAACGTCGACCCGCGCTCGCCGGCGGCCGCCGACCAGGATCACGGTCGCCCGTCGAGCCAGCGCGCCGAGGTGGAAGCGACGCGAACGACCAATGCCGCTCCGGCAGAGGCGCACCCCGTCGCGCCCGAGCCGAAGACAAACGGTCAGATCGCGAGCGGCCCCGACGCGCCGGAGAAGCAGCAAAGCGCCAACACTGCCGGGGACCAGCCGACCGGCGAGCCCGCCCCGCCGACCGCCGAGCAGGCGGAGGCCGCCGACCGGATCGTCACGGAGGGACCGGCGAAGATCGGCACGGGCGACGCGGTGGAGACGCGCGATCCCTCGCTCGACAGCGCGGACAAGGCGCAGGCCGACCGCGCCGCCCCCGCGGCGGACCTCGCGCAGTCACCGGCTCCCGCCGGCGAGACGCCGGCCCCGGCCGCAAGCGAGACGCCGGCCCGGGCCGCAAGCGAGACGCCGGCCCCGGCTGCAAGCGAGGCGCCGGCCCCGGCCGCAAGCGAGACGCCGGCCCCCGCCGCAAGCGAGGCGCCGGCCCCGGCGGCAAGCGAGGCGCCAGCCCCGGCGGCCAGCGCGACGTCAGCCCCGACCGCAAGCGAGGCACCCGCCTCGGCCGCAGGCGAGGCGCCGGCGGCACGCGAAGCGGGCGGCGAGGCGCCGGCACCTGCGGCAAGCGGCGAGGCGCCGGCACGGGCGGCAGGCGCGGATGGCGTGCAGCAGGCGCGCAAGCCGAAGACTGGCGCGGCGGCCGAGCCCTCGGGCACGCGCCCGCCCGTCCGCGAGCGCGGCGAGGGTGGCGAGCCGGACGACCTCACGAAGATCTCCGGCATCGGCCGCAAGACCGCCGAGACGCTGAACAGCCTCGGCATCTGGCGCTACGATCACATCGCCGCCTGGGGTGCGCCGGAGCTCGAGTGGATCTCCGGCTTCCTCGCGGTCAAGGGCCGCATTGACCCGAGGAGCTGGGTCGCGCAGGCCAAGAAGCTGGCCGGCAATCAGGGCGCATAGGGAGGCGACGATGCTGAGAGACGAAGACCGCATCTTCACCAACCTCTACGGCTTCGAGGACTGGGGGCTCGAGGGCGCCCGCAAGCGAGGCCAGTGGTCCGGCACGAAGGAGCTCGTCGACCACGGGCGCGATTGGATCATCGAGCAGCTCAAGGCCTCGGGCCTGCGCGGCCGCGGCGGCGCGGGCTTCCCGACCGGCCTCAAGATGAGCTTCATGCCGAAGGCGGACGGCCGGCCGCACTACCTCGTGGTGAACGCCGACGAGTCCGAGCCCGGCACCTGCAAGGACCGCGAGATCCTGCGGCACGACCCGCACCTCCTCGTGGAGGGCGTCCTCCTCGCCTGCCGCGCGATGGATTGCCACCATTCGTACATCTACGTCCGCGGCGAGTACATCCGGGAGCGCGAGCGGCTCGAGGCAGCGGTGGCGCAGGCCTACGAGGCGCGTCTCATCGGCAAGGACAACATCCACGGCTGGGACTGCGACATCGTCGTCCACCACGGCGCGGGCGCGTACATCTGCGGCGAGGAGACGGCGCTTCTGGAAAGCCTCGAGGGCAAGAAGGGGATGCCGCGGCTAAAGCCGCCGTTCCCGGCCAACATGGGCCTCTACGGCGCCCCGACGACGGTGAACAACGTCGAGACGATCGCCGTCGTGCCGGAGATCCTCCGCCGCGGCGCGACATGGTTCGCCAACCTCGGCCGGCCGAACAACACCGGCACCAAGCTCTTCTGCATCTCCGGCCACGTGGAGCGGCCCTGCACGGTGGAGGAGGAGATGGGGATCACCTTCCGCGAACTCGTCGAGAAGCACTGCGGCGGCGTGCGCGGGGGGTGGGATAACCTTCTGGCGGTCATCCCCGGCGGCTCGTCGGTGCCGCTCATCCCGCACTGGGAATGCGACGACCTCAACATGGATTTCGACACGCTGCGCGACAAGAAATCCGGTCTCGGCACGGCGGCCGTGATCGTGATGGACAAGTCGACCGACATCGTGAAGGCCATCGCGCGGCTCTCCTACTTCTACAAGCACGAGAGCTGCGGTCAGTGCACGCCGTGCCGCGAGGGGACGGGATGGATGTGGCGCGTGATGGAGCGCCTCGTGGATGGCCGGGCGGAAAGGCGCGAGATCGACCTCCTCCTCGACGTGACCAAGCAGGTCGAGGGTCACACCATTTGCGCGCTGGGTGACGCCGCGGCCTGGCCGATCCAGGGCCTCATCCGCCACTTCCGGCCGGAGATCGAGCGGCGGATCGACCAGCGGCAGCGCGCGCCGATGCCGGTCGCGGCGGAATAAGGGGAGACGCCGCGGCGGGTCGGGCTCCAAGGCGTCGCTCGCGGCGGGGAGCTCTCCGCCTTGCCACCTCGCCGCCACCGCGCGAAAATCGTCGCATCGCCGTCACCTGAGCCCGAGCGGAGACCTCCGTGGCAGACGATCAGACCTCCCCGGCGAAGCGAGCGATCATCCACGTCGGTCTGCCCAAGTGCGCATCGAGCGCGGTCCAGGAGGCCCTCCAGCAGGGCCGGGCCTCGCTGCTGGCGGCCGGCTGGTTCTATCCGGCGCTGCCGAACCGCAAGGACCCGACACGGGGCGCCCGCGGGCACATGCTCCTCGCCGGCGAGATGAAGGCGGCGATGCGCGAGGAAAAGCCCTGCGCGATGCTCCAGTCGGTCCGCGAGGACGCGAACGCCGCCGGCGCCGCGGGGCTCGTCCTGTCCTCGGAAGGCTTCTTCAACATCACGCCGACGCCGGTGACGTTGGGCGCGGCGCTCGACGGCTACGCTGTCGAGACCGTCGTGCTGACGCGGCCCTTCGACAGCTGGGTGGTCGCGCGGTACAAGCAGAAGATCAAGGGCCGTCGCGGCCAGTCCGAGTCGTTCACGGACTGGATCGAGCAGCAGAAGTACATGAAGGTCGTCCCCTATATCGCTCCGGCGGTCCGGCGGAACGGTGAAGCCTTCGGGGCACGGCGCATCACCGTCCGCAGCATCGTCGGCGAGGACGCGATCCAGATCATGTCGGACATCGTCGGCGTCACGCTTCCGCGGCCGAAGGGTGTGATCAATCCGTCGCTGACGGATGTCGCAGCGGCCTACATGGCGAGGTCGAACAAGGCCGGTGACGACGAGAAGCGGAAGCAGCTTCGCAAGGTGCTCGTCGCGACGAACCTCTCCGACATCGCGCCGGACTTCCGGCTGCTCACGCCGGCGCAGGCCGAATGGCTCCACGAGCGGGCCGTCATCGAGCACGAGGCCCTGCGCGCAGAGTTCGACTTCGACGGTGCCCCGCCGAAGCCGCCGGTCACCCGCGGCACCCGCAATGTCCTCACGGCTGCGGAACTGAAGGAAATCGACCGGCGCGTGGGAGCGACGACGCCGAAGGACGCTCGCAAGAAGCGCAAGGCGAACAGGGGCGAGGCGAGGCAGGCCGCCTGACATCGGGCAGCCTCAGCGCGGAGCGCCACCCCTTCCCGCCCGGAAGAAGGTGCGGCCCCGCCGAAGCGTGGGCCGCGGTGAGGCTCAGAGCCCCATGCAGTTCGCGTAGTAGGTCACCGTCGCCGGCCAGTCGGAGAAGATGCCGACGATGCCGACGTCCTGCGCGAGCACGTCGAGCACCTGCAGGTATCCCTCCGGGCCCTTGATCGCGTCCGCGACCGACTGGAAGTACCAGCCGCCACCGTCCGTCAGGGTGCCCGAACGCTCCATCGACCACGAGATGATGTTGAGCCCGGCCGCCTTCGCCTCTGTCGCGTAGGCCGAGGGGACGATCTCGCCGGCGTCGTTCAGTGTGACGAGGTACCACATCGGCGGGGCGATGAACTTCACGCCCATGTCGGCGAGCTCCTGCATGGAGTGCGCCCACGTCTCCGGGTCCATCGGGTCGAAGCCGTCGACCTCGGCGTCCGAGTCGTCGAGGTACACGGCCTGAGCGCCGAACTCGGGCTCGTTCTCGATCCAGTAGACGACGTCCTCGAGGTTGAACGACTGCGGCCACACGTCAGCGGCCGGGATGCCGGCGGCCTTGTACTCGTCGATCATCTTCTGCGCGTAGGCTTCCTGCGAGAACCCGTCGAACGGCATGTCGACCGAGGGCGTCTTCAGCTCGGGCGTGAACTTGCCGCCCAGCGCGCGGATCAGCTCGATCGACTCGGCGTGCGTCATCAGCTTCGCGCCGGGCACGTAGGCGTCGGTGCGGAAGGCAGGCGTCCCGGCCTGGAACTCGGCGACGGTGGTCGCTGCCTTGTTGAAGGCGTCCATCTTCGGCGAGAGCTCGCGGAACTGCGCGAGGGTGAGCTCGGAGGTGCGGCATTCGGCGGCGGCCGGCGTGTCCCCCGAAGCGGGCGTGAACGGCGTCACGCAAGTCTCGGCGAGCGGGGTCGAGAGGATGTTCGTCGTCGTGTGGAGATCGTTCTGCGCGTGGCGGCAGACGAGCTCCTTGTCGGCCGTGAACGTCACGTCGCACTCGATGATCCCGGCCCCCTGCCGCGCTGCGGCGATGAAGGAGAGGTCGGTGTGCTCCGGGAACTGCAGCGCCGCGCCGCGGTGGCCGATCGAGAAGTCGGTCTTCTGCGGCGACTGCCCGGTGCAGCTCTGCAGCTTCGTCTTCAGCTCGCCCTCCGGCAGGAGGTCGACGAGGTAGAACGGCCGGTCGCCGTAGGTGAGGGCCGGCGCGTCGGCCGCGGCGGCGGCCGGGGCGAGCGCGACGAGCATCGCGCCGATGCGAAGGACAGGGTTCATCGAAAGCCTCCCGTTGATCGTGGCGGAACATGTCGCGCCCCGAGGTGACAGGTGGTCGACGGTTCGGTGACCGTTCGGCGACAGTGGTGGCGCGTCACCGTCCGATATCCTTGCTTGCGTTGCGGCGCCGCAGCGGATGAATTGCGCGGCATCGCGAACACCTCGCGCGGGGACGGCGCCGACCGTGGACATCTTCCAGCTGAACCTCGCGATCCTGATCGGCGCCGGGCTCGTCACGTTCAGCGCGCTGACGAGCCTTCTCACCCAGCGGATCGGCGCGCCCCTCCTCCTCCTGTTCCTCGGGATCGGCCTCCTCGCGGGTGAGGACGGCATTCTCGGGATCGAGTTCGACAACGGCGCCATCGCCTACTTCGTCGGCTCGCTGGCGCTCGCCATCATCCTGTTCGATTCGGGGTTCGAGACGCGGATCCGGAGCTTCCGCGTCGCCGGCGCGCCCGCGCTGACGCTCGCGACCCTCGGCGTCCTCCTCACGACGGGCCTCGTCGGCGCGGCGGCGCACTTCTTCTTCGCCGTCGGCTGGGTCGAGGCCTTCCTCCTCGGCGCGATCGTCGCCTCGACCGACGCCGCCGCCGTGTTCTTCCTCCTGAGGGTCGGCGGGATCACCGTCCGGGAGCGCGTTCGCTCGACCCTCGAGGTGGAATCGGGGGCGAACGACCCGATGGCGATCTTCCTCACGGCGACGCTGGTCGAGATCGCCGCCTCGCCGGGGGAGGTGGTGCTCGGCTGGGAACTCCTTCGCGACTTCGGCCTTCAAATGGCCGTCGGCATCGCCGGCGGTCTCGTCGGCGGCCTCGGCATCGCGGCCCTCCTCAACCGGCTGAGGGCGCTGGAGGCGGGGCTCTACCCGATCGTCGCCCTCGCGGCGGCGCTTGTGGTGTTTGCGGCGACCGGGCTCCTCGGCGGGTCGGGCTTCCTCGCGGCCTACGTCGCGGGGATCGTCGCCGGCAATCGGCGAGTGCGCTACGTCCACCGTATCCGGCAGTTCCAGGTCGGGATGACCTGGCTCGCGCAGATCGTGATGTTCCTGACGCTCGGCCTGCTCGCAACTCCGACGCAGTTCGGCGCGGTGCTGGCGCCGGCGATCCTCCTTGCCTTCGTGCTCATCCTCGTCGCGCGGCCTGTGGCGGTCTGGCTCTGCCTCCTCCCGTTCGGGTTCAGCGCGCGGGAGGTGATGTTCGTCAGCTGGGTCGGTTTGCGCGGGGCGGTGTCGATCCTCCTCGCCATCCTGCCGGGGCTCGACGGCCTCCTCGGCGGGCAGAACTACTTCAACATCGTCTTCGTCATGGTGGTCACCTCCCTTGCGATCCAGGGCTGGACGATCGGCCCGGCGGCGCGCCGGCTGCGGCTCCTCGTGCCGCAGAGCCCGGGCATCCTCGACCGCGTCGAACTCGAGCTGCCGGGCGATGCCGCGGTCGAACTCGTCGCCTATGCCATCCACCCCGACAGCGCCGTCGCCCGCGGCGAGCGCGTGCCGCGGTGGGCGCGGCCGCTCCTCGTTGTCCGCGACGGCGTCGCGCTCTCGGTCCAGCGCTCGGGGCCGCTGAAGGCGGGCGACCGCGTCTACCTGTTCGCCTCGCCGACGCAGGTCCGCCGGCTCGACCGCGTCTACACCCGCCCCGCCGAGGAGGACGACAACGAGATCATCGGCGATTTCGTCCTCTCCGCGTCGACCACGCTCGGCGACCTTGCGAAGGTGTACGGCACGCCGGCCGGTCCGAAGCCCGAGCAGACGCTGGACGAACGGCTTACTGCGGAATTCCTCGGCCAGCCTGGCATCGGCGATGAGATGGCGCTCGGCCCGGTCCGCCTCGTGGTGCGCACGGTCGGCGACAACGGGCACGTCACGGAGGTCGCGATCGTCCTCGACCCCGGCCGCGGCCGGGCACGCCACGTGATCGCGTCGAGCATCACGCCGCGGCTTCGCAAACGCGGTCGCCGCTAGAGCATCGAGAGGGCGATTGACGGCGGCATATCGCTTGCCTTCCAAATCGCGGAAGCGGGCAGGGAGAGCGGCTTTATGATCCGAGTGGGCGTCGACGTCGGCGGAACCTTCACCGACATCGTGCTGGACCGGCCGGGGGCGCCCATCGTCGTCCACAAGGTGCCATCGACC
>JAESGF010000124.1_pt1 | contig 63566 bp, 52 predicted proteins | sample 9269621 | NCBI WGS metagenome assembly JAESGF01 (sample SAMN14515066, study PRJNA621663) | algae metagenome | isolation source: Tolypothrix carrinoi HA7290-LM1 and co-occurring heterotrophs from dry rock... | place: USA: Makauwahi cave, Kauai, Hawaii | collected 2011-01-06
AACAGGAGGGTGCCGACGGCGAGCGCCTCCACCGGCGACAGCTCGACCGGGCGCGCCCGCCAGACAACCGTGATCGCGCCGAGCCGGTCGGCCACCCAGCCCGCGCCCGCAGCCGCGGCGAAGAGAAGGCCGATGAGGAGGAGGAGGCGGATCACGGCGCCGATCCCTCGCCGCGCGCACTCATGCGGCGGCCTCCCTGCGTAGGCTCGCAAGCGCGTCGAGGAGGTGCGCCTCGTCCGGCCGCCGGGCGACCCGCACCGTCCGGCCCGACAGCGGCGCCGCGACAGCGTCGGAAAGCGCCACTGCGGCCGCGGTGCACCATGGCGGGGCGTCGGCGAGCCGGGCGAAGACAATGGCGGTGCGAGGGCTGTAGAGGAGCGCCGCGTCCACCCGGGGCGCATCCGGCAGGCTTGCCGCCTCCACCATCCGATAGAGAATGCGTCGCTCCGCCCGCTGCCCGTTGGCGAGGAGCCGCTCGACCAGCGACCCGCGGTGCTCTTCGCCCGTCATGTGGACGATCGGCTCGGCGGCGCCGGCGAGGAATGCGAAGAGGTCGTCGACATCGCCTTCCGCGCTCGCGACCTGGCCGAAGCCAGCACGGCGAGCCTCCGCGGCAGTCCCGGCGCCGACGGCCGCGACCGGCAGCCCGTGGAACTCAGGCCGTGAGGCGAGGAGGCGTGCGGCGGTGCGGCTCGTCAGCGCCACTGTGCCGATGCCTGCCGCATCGCCCGGCCCGTCCGCCGGCTCGGCGGAGAGGAGCGGCGCCCGGACGATGCCATAGCCGAGCCGCTCGAGCGCGGCGGCGGTGTCCGCGGCCTGCGGTTCGGGGCGCGTCACGGCGACCACGAACGGCACGGCGTCACACCCCGGCGGTCGCCGCGCCGCCGCTCACGCCACAGCGGCGGGCAGCGCCGCTCACGCCCAAGCCTCGAATGCCACGTCGCCGATCCGCGTGCGGAGGTCGCGACCCGCCTCGTAGCCGAGCGTGGCGGCGTCGGCGGCCGGGCCGTCCGCCTCGATCTCCTCGATGCGGCGTCCGTCGGCGGACGCGAGGAGGCCGCGCAGCGTCACCCGGCCGTCCCTGACGGTGGCGAGGCCGGCGATCGGCGTCCGGCAGGAGCCGTCGAGCGCGGCGAGGAAGCCGCGCTCGGCCGCGATCGCCGTCCGCGTGTCGGCGTGGTCGAGGGGGCCGAGCGCCTCGATGGCGCGGTCGTCGTCGCGGCGGATCTCGATCGCGATCGCCCCTTGCGCGCAGGCGGGCAGGAAGCGGTCGGTGTCGAGGATCTCTGTCGCGACACTCTCCGTGCCGAGCCGCTTCAGCCCGGCGAGGGCGAGCAGCGTCCCGTCGCACACGCCGGCGTTCAGCTTGGCGAGCCGCGTCTGCACGTTGCCGCGCAGGATTTCGAGCTTCAGGTCCGGCCGCGCGCGTCGGACCAAGGCCTGCCGCCGCAGAGAGGCGGTGCCGACCGTGGCGCCGGCGGGCAGTTCGTCCAGCCTCAGGCCGTCGCGAGAGATGAAGACGTCGCGAACGTCCTCCCGCGGCAGAAAGGCGCCGAGGGTGAGCGGGGCCGGCAGCGTCGTCTCCAGGTCCTTCGCGGAGTGGACGGCGCAGTCGATGTCGCCCGACAGGAGCGCTGCCTCGATCTCCTTGGTGAAGAGGCCCTTGCCGCCGACTTCCGACAGCGGACGGTCGAGCACCATGTCACCCGTCGTCTTGATGACGACGATCTCGGTCGCGGCGCCGTTTCGCTGCAGCCCTTCCGCCACCATGTGCGCCTGTGCGAGGGCGAGGGGGCTGCCGCGGGTGCCGATGCGGATGGGGCGGGACGTGTTCACAGGGACTTCCGGGTGACGATGAGCGGCGAGGACATGAGCGTCGACCATAGGGGAGAGGGCGGCGACGCACTACCCTTCGTGCTCGGCATCGAGACGAGCTGCGACGAGTGCGCCGCGGCGGTCGTCGCCGGCCGGCCGGGCGAGGCACGGATCGTCTCGAGCGTCGTGCAGAGCCAGATCGACCTCCACGCGGCGTATGGTGGCGTGGTGCCCGAGATTGCGGCGCGGGCGCATGGCGAGGTGATCGAGCTCGTCGTCGCCGAGGCCCTCGATGCGGCGGGGCTCGCCGCGGGGGACCTCTCGGCCGTGGCGGCGACGCTGGGTCCGGGGCTCCTCGGCGGCCTCCTCGTCGGCGCCTCGTTCGGGAAGGGGCTCGCCGCCGCGGCGGGCGTCCCTTTCATGGGCGTCAACCACCTCGAGGCGCACGTCCTGACGCCGCGGCTGACGGACGGTATCGCCTTCCCCTACTGCGTGGCGCTCCTCTCCGGCGGTCACGCGCAGTACGTCGAGGTTCGCGGGCCGGGCGATTATCGCCGGCTCGGTGGCACCATCGACGACGCGGCCGGCGAGGCGTTCGACAAGACGGCGAAGCTCCTCGGCCTTCCCTACCCGGGCGGGCCGTCGGTGGAGCGGGCCGCCCGCGCGGGCGACCCGTCGCGCTTCGCCTTTCCGACGCCGCTCGCGAAGCGCGACGGCTGCGACCTCTCCTTCGCCGGCCTCAAGACCGCCGTCCGCCTCGCGGCCGAGAAGGCGGTGCCGCTGACGGAGACGGACATCGCCGACATCTGCGCCTCCTTCCAGGATGCCGTCGCCCGCCACCTGTCGGTCACGGCGGCGCGCGCCCTCGCGCGGGTGCCGGATGCGACCTCGCTCGTCGCGGTCGGCGGCGTCGCGGCGAACGGCGTGCTGCGCACCGCGCTGACGGCTGTCGCTGGCCGGGCGAACCTTCCGTTCGTCGCCCCGCCGCTGCCGCTCTGCACCGACAACGGTGCGATGATCGCCTATGCGGCGCTGGAGCGGGGAAGTGCCGGCGAGCGGGTCCGATCCCGCTGGCCGCTCGACGAGGCGGCCGTGCCGCTGCTGGGCGCCGGAAAGCGCGGCGCCAAGGCCTGACCGGCTCTGCCGACCCGGGCTCGGACGCCAGTCCGCGGCGCCGCTGGCCGGGGTCAGGGCCCGCTCAACCTGAAGCCGGCGACGCTGGCTTCGCGAGCCGTCCTCATTCCGCCGGCGACGCGCTCGGCGCTCCGGCGACGGGCCGCACCGCGCCGCCCTTCGAGCGGGGGTTCCTCTGCAGCTGCCCGTCGACAATGACGCCGAGGAGGATGACGGCGCCCATCACCGCGAAGTTGAGCGAGGACGGGATGCCGAGCATGTTGACGAGGTTCTGCAGCACCTGGAGGAGCACGACGCCGAGCGCGATGCCGAGAACCGAGCCCTCGCCGCCCCGCAGGGAACAGCCGCCGAGGACCGCCGCGGCGATGGCGTAGAGCTCGTAGAAATTGCCATGCGCCGAGGGTGAGACGGACTGCGTGTAGAAGACGAAGAACACCGTCGAGATCCCCGCCATCAGCCCGGAGATCGCATAGGCGGCGACGATGACGCTTTTCGTCGGGATGCCCGAGTACCGCGCCGCCTCCTCGTTCTTGCCGACCGCGTAGATGTACCGCCCCAGCACCGACTTGTGCAGGAGCACGGCCATGATCGCGCAGCAGATCAGGAAGAAGATGAACGTGTGCGGGATGCCGTACGTGCGGCCCGAGGTGAGCCACTCCAGCATCTCGTAGCCGCCGGCGTAGCCGAAGCCCTCGGTGGAGTCGTTCGTGTAGTAGCGCGCGATGCCCCGGTAGAGAAGGAGGCCGCAGAGCGTGACGACGAACGGCTGGAGGTTCAGCCGCGAGATGAGCAGCCCGTGGACGATGCCGAGGAACGTCCCGCCGGCGACCACGATGGCGAGCACGATCGGCCAGCTCATCTCGAAGTTCACGAGGAGGTCGAGGAAGATCACCCCGAGGAGCGCCAGCATCGAGCCGACCGCGAGGTCGATGCCGCCGGTGATGATGACGACGCCGAGCCCGAGCGCCAGCAGCCCGAAGAGGCCGATCTGGTTGGCGAGGTTGATGAGGTTGATGGTCGAGACGAATTGCGGGTTGATGAACGCGGTGATCGCACCGGTGACGAGGATGAGGATAAAGAGGCCGATCTCTTTCCTACGCATGCGCGTGTGCTCTTTCCTCTTTTGCCCCGCCGACGGCGAGAAGCATGACGTTGTGCTCGGAGAACTCGTCCCGCTCCAGGAAGCCTGAGATTCGGCCCTCGTGCATCACCGCGATGCGGTCGCTGACGCCGATCACCTCTTCCATGTCGCTCGAGATCATCAGGATCGCGACGCCCGCGTCGGCGAGGGTGCGCATGATGGCGTAGATCTCGCTCTTCGCGCCGACGTCGATGCCGCGGGTCGGCTCGTCGAAGATCACCGCGTTCGGCCGCATCGAGAGCCACTTCCCGAGGACCACCTTCTGCTGGTTCCCGCCGGAAAGGTTGATCGCGAACGTCTCGCAGGAAGGCGCCTTGATGGAGAGGGAGGTGCGCTGCGCCTCGGCCGCCTTCCGCTCCGCCTTGCGGTCGGGGAGGCCTCGCCGCGCATAGGTCCAGAGGTCGGCGAGGGTGATGTTCTGGTCGATGGCGAGGTCGAGAAGGAGGCCGTTCTTCTTGCGGTCCTCAGGGATGAGGTAGATGCCGCGGGAGATGGCGTCGCTCGCGACCTTCGCGTGGACCGGCTGCCCGTCGAGGAGGACGCGGCCGGACAGCGCCGGGGCGACGCCGAAGATCGCCTCGGCGAGCTCCGTCCGCCCCGAGCCGATGAGGCCCGCGAGGCCGGTGATCTCGCCGCGCCTGAAGGCGAACGAGACCTCCTTCCCGGGGTGCGCGCGGGTGACCATCCGCTCGATGACGACACCGTTGTCCTGCGGCCGTGCCTTCGGCGGGATGTAGACCGACTTGAGGTCACGGCCGATCATCAGCCGGATCATCGCATCGTGGGTGATGCCGGCGCCGGTGAGCTCGCCGACGCGGCGACCGTCGCGCAGCGCGACCACGCGGTCGGCGCACGTCTTCACCTCGTCCAGCCGGTGGGAGATGTAGATGATGCTGACCCCGTGCGCCCGGAGGTCGGCGATCACCTCGAGCAGCCGCTCCGTCTCCTTCAGCGTGAGCGAGGAGGTCGGCTCGTCCATGATGATGATGCGCGCGTCGAGCGACAGCGCCTTCGCGACCTCGACGAGCTGGCACTGGGCGAGGGAGAGTTCCGCGAGCGGCGCCGACGGCGCCACGTCGAGCCCGACGCGCTCGAGGAGCGGCGCCACCATCCGGTTCATGGCGCGCGTGTCGATGAGGTTCAGCGGCCCGCCGAAGCGCGGCTCGCGGCCGATATAGATGTTCGCCGCGACCGAGAGGTTCTCGAAGAGGTTGAGCTCCTGGTGCACGAACGCGATGCCCGCCGCCGTCGCCGCCGGAACGGTGAGGCGGTCGTGCGACACGCCGTCGAGCACGATGGTGCCCGCCGTCGGCGCGACGATGCCGCCGAGGATCTTCATCAGGGTCGACTTGCCGGCCCCGTTCTCGCCGATGAGGCCGAGGACCTCGCCGCGGTTCAGGGTGACGGAGACGTCGTCGAGCGCCGTCACGCCCGGGTAGGTCTTGGTGACGGACCGGAGCTCGAGAAGCGGTTCGGGCATGGCGCTGATCCTGCGGACGACCGCCGGGGCAGGGGTGCCCCGGCGGTGTTCAGCGTTGGACGACGGTTCGAAGGTCAGTTGCCGAGGATGGCGCGGACTTCCTCAATGAACCCGTCGACGTTCGAGGAATCGATCACCTTCGTCGGGACGATGTCGAGCTCGTTCTCCGGCACGACAGATTGGTCGCCATCGAGATACTTCGCCATCTTGATGATCGACTGGTAGCCGAACTCGTACGGCTGCTGGACGACCGTGCCGAGGATCGTGCCTTCCTTGATGCCGCGCAGGGTCTGCTGGTCCTCGTCGAAGCCGACGATCTTGACCTGACCGTCCTTACCGGCCGCCTTCACCGCATTGTAGATCTGCGGCGTGTTGTAGGCCCAGAGGCCGACGAGGAGGTCGATGTCCGGGTACTTCGAGAGCGTGTCCTCGGCGTTGGCCTTTGCCTTGGTCTGGTCGCCGCCGTCGGTGCGGATGTCGATGATCTCGATGTTCGAGCCCTCGATCGCCTCCTTGATGCCCTGGGTGCGCTCGCGGGCGTTGGCCGCGTCCATGGTGCCGACGAACAGCATCGCCTGGCCGCCCTCGGGCAGCGCCTTCTTCATGAGCTCGCCCGCCTGACGGCCGGCCGCGACGTTGTCGGTGCCGATGTACATCACGCGCTCGGAGTTCGGCGCGTCGGCGTCGTGCGTGAAGAGCAGCGCCTCGGAGGCGACGCGGTTCAGGATCTCGGTCGAATCGTCCGGGTTCACCGGGCTGATCGCGATGCCGTCGACGCCCTTGGCGAGGAGGTCCTCGAGGATCCTCTTCTGCGCGGCAGCCGACATCTCGCCCGGGATGTAGAACTCGACGTTGACGTTCTCGAGCTCGGCGTCGGCCTTCTCCGTCCCGACGCGGGCGAACTTCCAGAAGTCGGCGGGCACGTTCACCACGAAGGCGAGCGTCTTCGTATCCTGCGCGACGGCAGGCGCGGCAACGCCGAGGGCGGCGACCGACACGACGGCGGCCGCGGCGACCGCGTGCCGGCTCAGCGAAAAGAGGGCCGAAAGTGACTTCATCTGTTTCCTCCTTGAGGCGCCTGTTATGGGATCGCGCCGTTCGACATCTGACTTGGCTCGGATCGGGGAAGCGCGAGGGCTCGTGGCGTGCGTGGTTGCCGCGCGATGACTGGCGCCGATCGTCCTCCCATTGCGCGCTGCCTCATCGTGCCGGTCATGCCGGCCGACGGTCTTCGCCGTCTCGTTCGGCAGCGTCGGCGTCGAGGCTACCCCGAGTGCTGGGGCGTCCTCAAGCTGAACCGTAACGTTTTCTTGCTGAACGATTGACGAGAAGACGGCCGGGTACGCCGGCCGTCGGGCGACGGGGGGACAGTGGTCCTCGGAGGGGGTTTCCAAGTGCGGTGCGGCGAGCGTTCGCCGGGCGCGACCGCGGCGTCTGGGCCCCCTCGCCCCCTCCGCCGAGGCGTTCCGATCATCGAGTATGGGCGGGTTCCCCACGCCTGGCGTGGTGCGGGGAGACTTAGCGGCCCGCCGCAGCCGCCGGATCGGCCGCCAGCGCGATCGCCTCCGCAACCGCTTCCTCGTCGCCGATGTGGTTGACGAGCGTCAGGATCAGCCGCGCCTGGAAGGCCGCACTCTCGGCTTCGCTCATCCCCTCCTGCGCGGCGATGAGGCGGGCGTATACGCCGTCCGCGTCGCGGAGGTTCCGCGTGGTGACGAGGCGCGACATCTCAGGCAGCCGCTCCGGTGGCGCGGGAGAGCGCGCCGCCCACGGCTGCCGCGTCGAAGGCCGGCCAGCGCGCCGCCACATGCTGGTCCGGGCGGATGAGGTACACCGCCGCCTCCGCCGCCCCGAGAAAGCGCTCGTCGAGCCGCTCCGACTCGCCGCGGCGAACCGCGATCACCGGCAGGTCTGCCGCCGGGACGTCCGTGCCGACGGACAGCAGCGTGAAGCCGTTGGTCAGCCGGTCGAGGAGGAAGCCGTTGCCGAGCGGCGCGTCGGGGCAAGGGGCGCCGGGGCGGGCGCGGGCGGGGCCGCCGGGGAGCGCGTCGGGGCCGTTGAGGGGCGAGCCGTCGTAGACCGCCGGCACGGACAAGCGGCCCGAATTCACGAACGGCCGCGCGAAATCGTGGTGCTCGGCGAGGTCCAGCACGGCGTTGCGGAACCTGCGGCTCGCCTCGGACTTCGGCGAGATGAAGTCGGTGGAGCGCGTCGAGTTGAGGATGTTCTCGTCAGCGGCTGAAATCCGCTCGTCGTCGTAGCTGTCGAGGAGCCGCTCCGGCGCATCGCCCTTCACCACCATTGCGAGCTTCCAGGCGAGGTTGTCGGCGTCCTGCATCCCGCCGTTCGCCCCGCGCGCGCCGAACGGCGAGACCTGGTGCGCCGAATCGCCGACGAAGAGGACGCGGCCGTGCCGGAACCGCGTCATGCGGCGGCACTGGAAGGTGTAGATGGATTTCCAGACGATCTCGTACGGGCGATCCGGCCCCAGCATCGCGTCGAGCCGGGCGCGCACGTTCTCCTCCTTGAGCTCGGTCTCCCGGTCAACGTCCCAGCCGATCTGGAAGTCGATCCGCCAGACGTCGTCCGGCTGCTTGTGGAGGAGCGCCGAGGCGCCGGCGTCCTTGAACGGCGGATCAAACCAGAACCAGCGCTCGGTCGGGAAGTCGCCGGTCATGCGCACGTCGGCGATGAGGAAGGAGTCCTTGAAGACCTGTCCCTCGAAGCCGAGGTCCATCATCTTGCGCGTCGGCGACCCGGCGCCGTCCGCCGCGAGCACCCAGTCGGCGGTGAGGTGGTAGGGGCCGTCCGGTGTCTCCACCGTCAGTCGCACCCCGTCCGCTACCGGCTCGACAGCCGTGACGCGGTTTCGCCCGCGGATCTCGATGGGAACGCCCTCCGCCTGCGCGTCCCGGATTCGCTCGACGAGGAACTTCTCGAAATAGGGCTGCTGCAGGTTGATGAAGGCCGGAAAGCGGTGTCCGTCCTCCGGCAGGAGGTTGAACTCGTAGACCTTCCGGTCGCCGTGAAACACCTTGCCGAGGTTCCAGACGACGCCCTTCTCGAGCATCGGCTCCGCGCAGCCGAGGCGGTGGGCGATCTCCAGCGTCCGCTTGGCGAAGCAGATCGCCCGCGAGCCCTCGCCGACGCCTTCGTGATCGTCGAGGACGAGCACCGGCACGCCGCGGAGGCCGAGGTCGAGCGCCGCCGCCATCCCGACCGGCCCGCCGCCGACGATCACCACCGTGTGGTGCGCCGGCTCAGCCGCATCCTGGTCGGGAACGCGCGCGTAGGGGTAGAGGCGGTGGGCGAGCCGGTAGCGGTCCATGGTCCCCTCCTCAGCCCTGCAGGGCGGCCCACATCTGCGCGTCGCGCTCGGCGGTCCAGATCCGTGGCGTGTCGATGCCGAGCGCCTCGTCGTAGGCGCGGGCGACGTTGAACGGCAGGCAGTGCTCGTAGATGGCGTAGCTGCCGAACTTCGGGTCGCAGACGGCGCGGCAGGCGGCCATCGCCTCCTTTAGCGTGCCGCCGCCGCGGGCGACGCGGGCGACCGGGCGGAAGGTGGAGCGCACAAAGTCGGCGGTGTTGGCGAGCGCCTCGTTCACCTTCGCTGCACCCACCAGCGCGTCGCCGCGGCCGGGCGCGATGGCGTCGAGGTCGTAGCCGCGGATCGCCTCCAGCGTACCCGGCCAGTCCGCGAAATGGCCGTCGCCGCAGTAGCAGGCGGAGTGGTATTCGACGACGTCGCCGGTGAACATCACGCCCGCGTCCGGCACGTGGACCACGATGTCGCCCGCCGTGTGGGCGCGGCCGAGGTGGCGGAGGTCCACCCGCCGCTTGCCGAGGTACACGGTCATCCCATGACTGAAGGTGATCGTCGGCCAAGTGAGGCCGGGGATGCTCTCATGGCCCTGGAAGAGGCGCGGGAAGCGGGCGAACTCCGACTCCCAGTCCTCCTTGCCGCGCTCGGCGACCATCGCCCGGGCGGCGTCGGACATGATGATGTCGCGCGCCCCGAACGCCGAGGCGCCGAGCACGCGGACGGCGTGGTAGTGGGTGAGCACCACGTGGGAGATCGGCTTGTCCGTCACCTCGCGGATCTTCTCGATCACCTTGCCCGCGAGCCGCGGCGTCGCCTGCGCCTCGACGACCATCACGCTCTCGTCGCCGATGATGACGCCCGAGTTCGGGTCCCCCTCGGCGGTGAAGGCCCAGAGGCCCGCGCCGATCTCGGTGAAGGAGATCCGCTTCTCGGCGAGGTCGCCGGCGGAGGCGAACTGCTTGCTCATGGTCGCTCCTTACGGGAAGTTCGGCGCGGGCAGGATCCGGCCCGTGCATTCGCCGAAGCCGATGCGGTAGCCGTCGCCATGCGCGTGGCCGCGGAGGGTCAGCGTATCACCGTCCTGGATGAAGGTGCGGGTGACGCCGCCCGGCAGCTCGACCGGGTCCCGTCCGCCCCAGGTGATCTCGAGCAGCGAGCCGAACGAATCCCTGTCCGGCCCTGAGATCGTGCCGGAGCCGAGGAGGTCGCCCGTCCGCATCGCGCAGCCCGACGAGGCGTGGTGGGCGAGCTGCTGCGCGGCCGAGTAGTAGAGCTCGCGCATGTTCGTGCGGCTGATCGTGGCGGGCGCGCCGCCGTCCGCCGCCATCTCGACCTCGAGCGCGATGTCGTAGAGGCCGGGCGCGGTCTCCTCGAGGTAGGGGAGGAGCGGCCGCTCGCGGGGCGGCGCGGGCACGGCGAACGGGGCGAGCGCGGCGCGGGTGACGATCCAGGGCGATATCGTCGTCGCGAACGCCTTCGCCTGGAACGGTCCAAGGGGCTGATATTCCCAGGCCTGGATGTCGCGCGCGGACCAGTCGTTGAGGAGGACGTAGCCGAAGATCATCTCGGCCGCCTCCGCCACCGTCACCGGGCGCCCCATGGTGGACGGTGCGCCGACGACAGCGCCCATCTCGAGCTCGATGTCGAGCCGGCGCGAGGGGCCGAATGTCGGCAGCTCGGCGTCTTTTGCTTTCGTCTGGCCGAGCGGGCGGCGGATCTCGGTGCCGGAGACCACCACCGTCGAGGCGCGGCCGTTGTAGCCGATCGGGATCGACAGCCAGTTCGGCGGCAGCGCGTTCTCGGGCCCGCGGAACATGGTTCCAACGTTGGTGGCGTGCTGCTTGCCGGCATAGAAGTCGGTGTATTCCGCCACTTCGAACGGGAGGTGGAGCGTCGCCTGCGCCATCGGCACGAGATGCGGGGCGATGGCCTCCTGCCGGTCCGATCCCTCCGCCAGCACCCGCTGGAGCGCGGCGCGGAAGCCGTCCCAATAGGCCGGGCCGAGCGCCATGACCGCGTTCCATGAGGCGCCGAGGAGCGGGTCGTCGGCGCCCTCGGGAAGGTGCTCGCGGTGCCATTGGAACGTGGTTTCGGCCGCCGAGCGGAGGTCGAGGATCTGTTCGCCGATCGCGACGCCCATACGGCGGCCCGGCCGTCCCCGGGCCGAGAAGACGCCGCAGGGGAGGTTGTTGAGCGGGAAGTCGGTCCCGGGCGTGTTCGCCGAGGCGACCCAGCTTCGCAGCAGCGGCACGTCATCGCGTCGCGTCGAGAACCGGCACGAAGCCGCCGAAGATCAGGCGCTTGCCGTCGAAGGGCATCTTGGTCCTGTCCGGGTCGGCCATGCGCGGGTCCTCCATCGTCGCCTTGTGGCAGGCGTCGCGGGTCGCCTTGTCCGGGTATTCGATCCAGGCGAAGCAGGCGACCTCGCCCTCCTCGAGCTTCACGGCCATCGGGAACGACGTTTGGACGCCGTCCGGCACATCGTCGCCCCAGCATTCGACGACGCGTGTCGCGCCGTGGTCGAGGAACACCGCAGCCGCGTAGCGCGCGAGTTCGGTGTAGGCGTCCTTGTTGTCCCGCGGGACAGGGATGACGAAGCCGTCGACGTACATCACTTCACCCCCGGCGTGCCGTCGAACTTCTTTTCCAGCGACGTCCAGCACTCCACGTAGTCGTCCTGCAAGGGCGCCTCCTTCGCCGCGAACGGCGTCAGGTGCTGCGGGAAGCGCGTCTCGAACATGAAGGACATCGTCTCTTCCAGCTTGTGCGGCCTGAGGTCCGCCGCGGACGCCTTTTCAAACGCCTCCCGGTCCGGCCCGTGCGGCAGCATGCAGTTGTGAAGGCTCATGCCACCCGGCACGAAGCCCTGCGGCTTGGCGTCGTACTGACCGTAGATGTTGCCCATCAGCTCCGACATGACGTTCTTGTGGTACCACGGCGGGCGGAAGGTGTTCTCCGCCACCATCCAGCGCTCCCGGAAGAGCACGAAGTCGATGTTCGCCGTCCCCTCCGTGCCGGACGGCGCCGTCAGCACCGTGAAGATCGACGGGTCCGGGTGGTCGAACAGGATCGCGCCGACCGGGCAGTAGGTGCGGAGGTCGTACTTCACCGGCGCGTAGTTGCCGTGCCAAGCGACAACGTCGAGCGGGGAGTGGCCGATCTCCGTCACGTGGAACGAGCCGCACCACTTGATGGTGACGGTGGAGGGCACGTCGCGGTCCTCGTAGGCGGCAACTGGCGTCTTGAAGTCGCGCCGGTTCGCCATGCAGTTGGCGCCGATCGGCCCTCGGTCCGGGAGCTGGAACTTCTGGCCGTAATTTTCGCAGACGAAGCCGCGGGCGGGGCCGTCCAGCACCTCGACGCGATAGACGAGCCCGCGCGGCAGGAGCGCAATCTCCTTCGGCTCGAGGTCGATCACGCCGAGCTCCGTCGCGAAGCGGAGCCGGCCCTCCTGCGGGACGACCAACAGCTCGGAATCGGCCGAATAGAAGTAGGCGTCCTCCATCGAGGCGGTCACGAGGTAGATGTGGCTCGCCATGCCGGTCTGCGTATTGACGTCGCCGGCGGTGGTCATCGTCCGCATGCCCGTGATCCAGGTCAGCCGCTCGGCGGTGTGCGGCACCGGGTCCCAGCGGTACTGGCCGAGTGAGACGATGTCCCGGTCGATGAACGGCGCCGACTTCCAGTAGGGAACGTCGATCTTCCGGAACCGGTGCACGTGACGCACGGACGGGCGGATGCGGTAGCACCATGTGCGCTCGTTCTGGTGGCTCGGCGCGGTGAAAGCGGTGCCGGAAAGCTGCTCGCCATAGAGGCCATAGTTGCAGCGCTGCGGCGAGTTCATGCCCTGCGGGAGCGCACCCGGCAGCGCCTCAGTTTCGAAGTCGTTGCCGAAGCCAGGCATGTAGCGGCCGGCGTCGACCGGGGTCGCGGCGGCGGCGAGCGCGGCGGGGGACGTCTGCTGGTTCATAAGTTCCCTCCTCTCGGCATTGCCCGAGGCCTATTGGTTGAAATTGTAACTAACAAGGCCGAATGTCCGTTCGGAGGCAGCGATGGCCGCTCAACGCTCCGGTGACGACTTCGACCTGACGGACTTCCTGCCGTACCTCCTCAACATGGCGGCGGAGGAGGCGAGCCTCGGATTCGGGCGCGTCTACAAGGAGCGCTACGGGATGCTCCGGACCGAGTGGCGGGTGCTGTTCCACCTCGGCCGCTACGGCGACATGACGGCGCGGGAGATCTCCGACCGCGCGCGCATCCACAAGACCAAGATCAGCCGCGCCGTCGCGGCGCTCGAGCAGCGGCGCTTCCTGTCGCGCGAGGAGGTGGAGAGCGACCGCCGGCACGAGCGGCTGACGCTGACGGCGCAGGGAAGGGTGGCGTTCCTGGACCTCTGCCGCGTGGCGCAGGCGTACGACCGGCGGCTCACGGACGGGCTCGGCGCCGACGAGGCGCGCATCCTGAGAGACGGCCTCCGCCGCATCGCGCGGCTATAAAAAAGGCCGCGCCCCCTTTCGAGAGCGCGGCCCGTTGGGCGCAAAGGTCGGGCGTCAGTTCCGCTCGAGCACGAGGTCGAAGCGGTCGGCCTCCATCACCCGGTTCCAGGCGGCCACGAAGTCGTGGACGAACTTCTCCTGGCTGTCCGAGCAGGCGTAGACCTCGGCGAGGGCGCGCAGCTGCGAGTGCGAGCCGAAGATGAGGTCGACGCGGGTTGCGGTCCACTTCTCCTCGCCCGTCTTGCGATCGCGGCCGACGAACGCGTTGTCGCCGGCCTGCTCCCACACGGTCGCCATCGTGAGGAGGTTCACGAAGAAGTCGTTCGTGAGCACGCCGACGCGGTCGGTGAACACGCCGTGCTTCGACCCGCCGTGATTGGCGCCGAGGACGCGCAGGCCGCCGAGAAGGGCGGTCATCTGCGGAGCGGTCAGCGTGAGGAGGTGCGCGCGGTCGATGAGCGCCTCCTCAGGGTGCATGAACTGCTCGCCCGACAGGTAGTTGCGGAAGCCGTCGGCCCGGGGCTTCAGCGGCTCGAAGCTCTCCGCGTCGGTGTCCTCCTGCGAGGCGTCCATACGGCCCGGCGTGAACGGCACGGTGACGGGGGTGCCTGCGTCGCTCGCCGCCTTCTCCACCGCCGCGGCACCCGCGAGCACGATGAGGTCGGCGAGCGAGACCTTCTTGCCGCCCGTCGCCGAAGCGTTGAACTCGCCCTGGATGCGCTCGAGGGTGGCGAGCACCTTCGACAGCGTCGCCGGCTCGTTCACCTCCCAATCCTTCTGCGGAGCGAGGCGGATGCGGGCGCCGTTCGCGCCGCCCCGCTTGTCGGACCGGCGGAAGGTGGACGCCGACGCCCAGGCGACGGAGACGAGCTCCGGCACGCTGTGGCCCGAGGCGAGGATCTTCGCCTTCAACGACGCAATGTCCGCCTCGTCCACCACCGGGTGGTCGCACGGCGGGATCGGGTCCTGCCAGATCAGCGTCTCGCCAGGGACGTACTTGCCCTGGTAGCGGATCTTCGGACCCATGTCGCGATGGGTCAGCTTGAACCACGCGCGGGCGAACTTGTCGGCGAAGTCGCCCGGGTTCTCGAGGAAGTGCCGCGAGATCTTCTCGTAGGCGGGATCCATCCGCATGGAGAGGTCCGTCGTCAGCATCGTCGGACGGCGCTTCTTCGCCGGGTCGAACGGGTCCGGCACGTCCTCAGGCGCGTCCTTCGCCACCCACTGCCAGGCGCCGGCGGGGCTCTTCGTCAGCTCCCACTCGAACTTGAAGAGGTTCTCGAAATAGAGGTTGGTCCACTCGGTCGGCCGCTGCGTCCAGATGACCTCCGGGCCGCCGGTGATCGCGTCGGCGCCGAAGCCGGTGCCGTGCTTGCTCTTCCAGCCGAGGCCCTGGTCCTCGATGCCGGCCCCCTCGGGACCCTCGCCGATATGGGACGGGTCGCCCGCACCATGTGTCTTGCCGAAGGTGTGGCCGCCGGCGATGAGGGCGACGGTCTCCTCGTCGTTCATCGCCATGCGGGCGAAGGTCATGCGGATGTCGTGCGCCGCCGCCACCGGGTCTGGCTTCCCGTTCGGGCCCTCCGGGTTCACGTAGATGAGGCCCATCTGCACGGCCGCCAGCGGATGGGCGAGCTGCCGCTCGCCGGAATATCGCGCATCGCCGAGCCAGGTGCCTTCGGGACCCCAGTAGAGCTCCTCCGGCTCCCAGACGTCCGCCCGGCCGCCGCCGAAGCCGAACGTCTTGAAGCCCATCGATTCCAGCGCGGCGTTGCCGGCGAGGATCATGAGGTCGGCCCACGACAGCTTCGCGCCGTACTTCTGCTTGACCGGCCAGAGAAGCCGGCGCGCCTTGTCGAGGTTGGCGTTGTCGGGCCAGGAGTTGAGCGGGGCGAAGCGCTGCTGGCCGGCGCCGGCGCCGCCGCGGCCGTCCGTCGTGCGGTAGGTGCCCGCCGAGTGCCAGGCCATGCGGACCATCAGGCCGCCGTAGTGGCCGAAATCGGCCGGCCACCACTCCTGCGAGTCCGTCATCAGCGCCTTGAGGTCGGCCATCACGGCGTCGAGGTCGAGGGTCCGGAAGGCCTTCACGTAATCGAACTCGGTGCCCATCGGGTCGGAGAGCGGCGAGTTCTTGTGCAGCATCTCGATGTCGAGCGATTCCGGCCACCAGTCGCGGTTCCTGTGCCCGCGTGAGCCGCCGGTGAAGGGGCAGCCGCCCAGCCGTTCATCAGGTTTCGCGTCCATCGATCACCTCCGTCGTGGCATGTTTGGAGTGGCCCTTACCTCACTCCACGCGTCCTGTCAGGCAAGCCTTGGCAGAGGGCTGCGGCAATCCGGCATCCCGTACCTGATAGTCCTCCGAGCGGATCGGACCGTGACCTCGCGTCCTAAAACCGGGCGTCGGCGGTCGCTTCGGGCAGCACGGTGCGGCGGGCGGTGACGATGTCATCAAGCGCGCTGAGAAAGCCGTCCTCGTGGCTGTCATCGATCGCAAGGCTGAGCGCGATGAAGCCGCGGCGCGCGATGTAGTAGCCGCGCTCGAGGAGGTCGAGGAAGAGGAGCTCCTTCACGCCGTCGTCCGCCGCTGCGAGGTCGTCGGGGCTCGTGATCGGTCCGGGATGGGCGTGGATCGTCATCAGTGAGCCCTCGCCGGTCGCCGCAAGTGCCACGCGATGGCGTGCGAAGAGGGCGTTGAGGCGGCCGCGCAGCCGGTCGCCGCGGGCGTGCAGCGCCTCCGCGACATCCGCGGTGAAGACCTCCGACAGGGCGGCGATGCCAGCGCGCATCGAGAGGGCGTTGTTGTTGAAGGTGCCGGCGTGCGGTACCGCGCCGGGGCGGGACGGGTCGTAGACGGCCATGATGTCGGCCCGCCCGCCAAACGCGCCGAAGCTCATGCCGCCAGCGACCCACTTGCCGATCGTCATGAGGTCGGGCGTGACGCCCGCAAGCGCGCCCGCCCCGTGGCGGCCGAAACGGGAGGTCATCACCTCGTCGAGGATGAGGAGGGCGCCCGCGGCCGTCGTCGCCTCGCGCAGCGCCGGCACGAAGCCGGGCAGCGCCGGGATGCAGCCGGAGGAGCCCATCATCGGCTCGACGAGGACGCAGGCGAGGTCGTCGCCATGGCGGGCGATCAGCGCGACCGCGGCCGCCGCGTCGTTGTAGGGCGCGACGACGTAGGGAAAGGGCGCGTTGATCGGGATGCCGTCGCCGCCGAAATAGAGGACGCCGCCATGATAGCCGCCGCGGAACACCATTACCCTGCTGCGGCCGGTGATGTGGCGGGCGGTGGAGACGGCGAGGAGGTTCGCCTCCGTTCCCGAGTTGGTGAAGCGCACCCGCTCCATCGCGGGGAAGCGCTCCGTCACGAGCCTTGCGAGCTCCGCCTCGTTCACCGAGTGGGCGCCGAGGTTGACGCCGCCGTCGATCGCCTCGTGGAGGGCGCGGCGGATCACGGGGTGCGAGTGGCCGAAGACGCCCGCCGTGTACTCGCCGAGGAGGTTCACGTAGGCGTGGCCGTCGACGTCCGTCAGGATCGCGCCCTCGCCGCGGGCGGCGCGCAGCGGGAACGGGCCGTGGAAGAGGACGGTCCGTGTGTTGCCGCCCGGCATGTGGCGCGCGGCGTCCTCGTGCATGGCGCGGGATCGCGGCCGGGCCGCGGCATAGCGGTTGCGCGCCTCCTCGAGCGTCTCGGCGAGCGGGATGTTGCGGATCGGTGCGGTGTCCATCCGCGGTAGCCTACACCGGGGCGGCCCGCCGGTCTCCACTGGCGCGGCCGGCCTGAAGGTCAGGCCGCCTGCACCCCGACCGCCGCCGCGTAGCGGAGCACGCCGAGCTGACGGCGGAGCCGCCAGAGGAGGGCGGTCGCAGCGACCCCCAGCCCCGCGCCGAACCCCGCCCAGACGCCGACCGCACCGAGACCGAACGACCACGCGAGGAGAGCGCCGAGGGGAAGCGCGACGAGCCAGTAGGCGACGAGGGAGACCGCCGTCGGCCAGGCGTTGTCGCGCAGGCCCCGCAGAGCGCCGAGGGCGACGCTCTGCAGCCCGTCCATTACCTGCGTCAGGCCGAAGACGACGAAGATCGCCGCCGCCGTCGCGATCACCGCCTCGTTGCTTACGAACAGCCGGGCGATCGCGGGGCCGAGCGCGACGTAGAGGGCTGCCGTCGCCACCATCCACCCGGTGACGACGACGAGCGCGGTCGCGCTGACGGTGACCACCCGGTCGCCCCGCCCCTCGCCGAGCCGCTGGGCGACGCGGATCGTGAGCGCCGTCGCGAACCCGAGGGGAAGCATGTAGAGCGTCGAGCCGACGGCGAGCGCGATCTGGTTCGCCGCGAGCGCCACCGTGCCGAAGCCGCCCACCATGACGCCGGCGACCGCGACCGCGCCGCCTTCCAGCGTGTATTGCGCCGCCATCGGCATCCCTTCGCGGAGCTGCTCCCGCGCGTCCCGCCACGACAGGGTCCGCGCGCCCCACCAGCTGCGGACGGAGGCGGCATGGCGGGCGTAACCCCAGACGATGACGGCGCCGATCGTCTGGGCGACGAGGCTCGCGATCCCCGCCCCCGCGAGGCCGAGCGCCGGAGCGCCGAGCTTGCCGTAGATCAGCACCCAGTCGAGGAAGGCGTTGAGTGCGACCGGGACGAGGAGGAGGAGGACGCCGGTCCAAGGCCGGTCGGTCGCGTCGAGCAGCGTCTTGCCGGAGCTCGCGATCGCGAAGGGAAGCAGCCCGGCCGCCATCGCGAGCCAATAGGGGCCGATGATCGCGACGACCTCGTCCGGCTGGCCGAGATGGGGGAGGAGCAGCAGGCCCGCCGCCATCGCGGCCGCTGACAGCGCGCCGCCGGGGAGGGCGAGGAGGAGGCCGTGCCGCGCGGCCCGGCCGATCCCGTGCGCGTCGCCACTGCCGTGGGCGTGGCCGGCGACGATCCCGAGCGGGCCGACGAAGCCGTAGAGCCCGGCGTAGAAGATGACGAGGACGCTCGACGTCAGCGCCGCCGCGGCGAGCGGCACCGGCCCGAGCGGCCCCAGCATGACCGTGTCGACGACCGTGATCCCGGTCGCGACCACGAGGCCTGCCACGATCGGTGCCGCGAGCGCGGCGAGCGAGCGCCCCTCGCGGGCGGCTGCGGCGAGCCGGCTCATCCGTGCGCCCTCACTGACCGCAGGCGCTGGGCGATGTCGATCTCGCGGATGCCGGCGTCGCGCGACAGGGAGAGGACGGCCGAGAGCGTCGCCGCGAGGTCGGCGAGCGGGATCGGTGCCGGGCCGTCCATCCGCCCCGCCGCGAGGTCGGCGAGCACCTCGTCCGTCGCGACGTTGCCAGGGTTCACCACGGTGACGGCGATGCCGAGCGGCACGAGCGCCTTCTCCAGCGCCTGCGCCGCGCCGCGGAGGCCGAACTTCGACGCCGTGTTGGCGACCTCCACCGTCGCCGCCCCGTCGCGGCCAGACAGCGCCCCGATCAGAACGATCCGCCCGTTCGCGGCCCGCGCGAGCGAGGGCGCGAGCGCCTGCGCGAGCAGGATCGGCGCGACGAGGTTGGTTGCGATCACCCCTCGCGTCTCGGCCCGCGGGCTTCTCAGGAAATCGTAGTCGTTCGTGAAGGCGCCCGCCTCCCACGTGCCGCCGAGAAAGAAAAGCGCGTCGAGCCGACCGTCGCCGACGGCGCGGACGACGGCGTCGATCCCCTCGTCGGTGGTGAGATCGGCCCGGACGCCTTCACATTCGCCGAAGGCGGGAGAGCGCGAGACGCCGATGATGCGCCGGCCGGGCTCCGCGAGCGCCTCCACCATCGCCGCCCCGATGCCACGGCTCGCCCCGACGACCACGAAGGTTTCCACGCCCGTTCTCCCGGATTGCGCGACGGCGTTGCGACCTCGCGCCATTTCGCATACGTCTCGTATGTGAGCGGATCTACGAAACATACGAGGCGTATGTCAATGGGAGCACGATGAGCCGGCCCGCCGGTTCCCGGCGCAGCCGCGCCGACATGATCACCGAAACGCGCGAGCGGCTGATGGCCGCCGCCCGCCGTGCCTTCGCGGAGCGTGGCTACGCGGCGACGTCCATGGACGACCTCTGCGCCGAGGCGGGGCTCACGCGCGGCGCGCTCTACCATCACTTCGGCGGCAAGGAGGGGCTGCTCGAGGCCGTCGTCGTCGAGATCGGCGAGGAGGTCAGCGAGCGGCTCGACGAGGCGTTCCGCGCCGGCGCCGTGCCGTGGGAGGCGTTCCGCTCCTGCTGCGCCGCTTACCTCGCCACGACGCTCGAGCCCGAGATCCAGCGGATCTGCCTCCGCGACGCGCCGGCGGTTCTCGGCCAGCGGGCGCGCGACCTCGACGCCGCCGCCTCGATCGCGCCCATGGTGGAGTCCCTCCGCGAGCTGATGGATGACGGCGTCGTCCGCCGCGCCGACCCGGAGGCTCTCGCGCGGATGCTGAACGGCGCCATGGTCGATGCCGCGCTGTGGATCGCCGCGCACGACGATCCGGATGCCGCGCTCGCCGCAGCACAGTCCGCCCTCGACGCGGTGCTCGACGGCCTGACGGCGAAGGTCTGACAGGAGCGTGCTGGCTGTCGCCCGTCTGTCATACGGCTCTGATAGCCGCGCCCGACCGGAATCGATTCCACAGGAGCTCGCCCATGAGACGTCTCGCCCTCGCCGCCGCCGCCGGCTTCATCGCCACCGCCGCCGCCGCGCAGGATCCGTCCGGCACGATCACCGTCTACACCTCGCAGCCGACCGAGCAGATGGACGCCGTCGTCGCCGCGTTCGAGGCGGCGCACCCGGCGATCGACGTCGAGGTGTTCCGCTCCGGCACCACGGAAGTCATGTCGAAGCTGCAGGCCGAGTTCGCCGCCGGCGCGCCGCAGGCCGACGTCGTGCTCATCGCCGACGCCGTCGCGATGACGCAACTGAAGAACGACGGCCGCCTAATGGAGTACGCCGACGCTCCGGCGGACGCCCTGCCCGCGACGCTGGTCGACCCGGACGGCACCTTCTACGGCACGAAGCTCATCACCACGGGAATCGTCTACAACACGAGCCTCGTCGGCGAGGCGCCAACCTCGTGGAAGGACCTCCTCGAGCCGGACGCAGCCTCGAAGACGATCATGCCCTCGCCGCTCTATTCCGGCGCGGCGGTGATCCACGTCGGCACGATGACTCAGCAGCCGGAGTTCGGCTGGGACTACTACGAGACGCTCGCGGAAAACGGCGCCGTCGCCGGCCAGGGCAACGGCTCGGTGATCGAGGCCGTCGCGCGCGGCGAGAAGGCGTACGGGATTATCATCGACTACATGGCCTTCAACGCGAAGGACGCCGGCTCGCCGGTCGACTTCGTGTTCCCGTCCGAGGGCGTGTCGGCGATCTCGCAGCCGGTCGCGGTGCTCGCCACCACCGACAACGAGGCGGCGGCGAAGGCCTTCGTCGACTGGCAGCTCTCCACCGAGGCGCAGGAGCAGTCCGTCGGCCAGGGCTACTTCCCGATCTTCGAGAGCGTGACGCCGCCTCCGGGCCGTCCGGAGATCGGCGAACTCAACATTCTGCCGCTCGACGCCGGCGCGCTGCTCGAGGCCGACCAGGAGAACAAGGAGCGGTTCGCGGACCTCTTCGGTGGCTGATGGGGCGGCGGGCGCGGCAAGGCTGCCGCGCCCGCGCTTTCTGTCCGGCCCGGCGCTCGTCCTCGGTGCCCTCGCCCTCTACGTCACCCTCACGTCGCTCTGGCCGCTAGCGCGGCTCTTCGCCGAGGCGCTCGGCCGCGGCGAGGACGGCGCGTTCCTCGGCATCCTCGCCGAGGAGTGGCAGAGCCGCTCCACCTGGCGCGCCTTCCGCAACACGGTGGAGGCGTCGGTGCTGGCAACGCTCCTCTCCGTCCTCGTCGGCGGCGCCGCGGCGGTGCTCGTCGCGCTGACCGACGTCCGGGCGAAGAGCGCGGCCGTGTTCGTCCTCCTCCTGCCGCTCCTCGTCCCCTCGCAGATCACCGCGCTCGCCTGGGTGGAGCTCTCCGGCCCGTCGAGCCCGATCCTCGGCGCGCTCGGCCTCGCGCCGCCGCCGGGCACCACCAATCCGCTCTATTCCAAGTGGGGCGTCGTCCTCGTCATGGGTGTCGAGCACGCGCCGCTCGTCTTCCTTTCCCTGCGTGCCGCGCTCGCGAGCCTGCCACGCGACCTGGTTGAGGCGGCGCGGCTCGGCGGGGCGCGGCCGGCGCGGATCGTCCGAACCGTCCTCCTCCCGCTCGCGGCGCCGGCGCTGCTAGGCGGCGCAGCGCTCGCCTTCATCGCCTCCATCGGCAACTTCGGCGTTCCGGCCTTTCTCGGCATCCCCGGTCGCTTCACCATGCTGACGACGCTCATCTACCAGCGCCTCCAGGCGTTCGGGCCGACGGTGCTCGGCGAGGTCGCGGCGCTCGCGCTGATCCTGACGGTGCTCGCGGTGGCGGGGCTTGCCGTGCGCGCCGTCCTGTCGGCGCGCGGGCGCAGCGAGGTGGAGCGGTCAGGGCCGCGGCTCGTCCCGTTCGCGCTCGGGCGTGCGCGGCTCCCGGTCGAGGTGGCGCTGTGGGTCGTCCTCCTCGTCATTGCCGTGCTGCCGCTCTTCGCCCTCCTCGCGACCTCGCTCCTTCCCGCGCTCGGCGTGCCGCTCACCGCCGCGACAGCGACGCTCGAGAACTACAGCTTCGTGATGCTCGACTATTCGGCGGCTCAACGCGCCTTCCTCAACTCGTTCGCCCTCGCCGTGTCCGCCGCGGTGGCGAGCGCGGCGGCGGCCGTCGTCCTCGCCTACTTCGCCGTCCTCCAGCGCAACCCGTTCGCCCGTGCGCTCGACCTCCTCGCCGATGCGCCGTACGCGATCCCCGGCACCGTGCTCGGCATCGCGATCATCCTCGTCTATCTGCCGCCGCTGCCGCTGATCGGGGTCTCGCTCTACAACACCTTCGCGATCCTCCTCGTCGCATACCTCGCCCGCTTCCTCGCGCTCGGCGTCCGTCCGGTGGTGGCAGCGACGGAGGCGATCGAGCGGAGCCTCGACGAGGCGGCGCGCGGGGCGGGGGCGGGCGTGGCGCTTCGGCTCCGGGCGGTCGTGCTTCCCCTCGTCGCGCCGGCGGCCGCGGCGGGCGGGCTCCTCATCTTCATGCAGGCGTTCAACGAGCTGACGGTCTCCGCCTTGCTATGGTCCACCGGGTGGGAGACGGTGGGCGTCGTGATCTTCTTCCTGCACCGCGAGGGGAACAGCACCGCTGCGGCCGCGCTCGCCACGCTGTCGCTGGTGGTGACGCTGCTCCTCGCCTTCCTCGCGAGCCTGCTCGCCCGCCGCCTGCCCGACGGAGTGGTGCCGTGGCGCGCATAGAGGCGGCGGCGCTGACGAAGCGCTACGGTGCGCAGGCGGCGCTCGACAGCGTGGACCTCACCGTCGGCGAACAGGAGTTCGTGGCGCTCCTCGGCCCGTCCGGCTGCGGGAAGACGACGCTGCTCCGCCTCGTGGCTGGCTTCGAGGTGCCTGACGCGGGCACGCTGCGGCTCGGCGGTCGGGAGGTCGCCCGTGCCGGCTGGGCGCTGCCGCCGGAGGAGCGCCACATCGGCATGGTGTTCCAGTCCTACGCCCTGTGGCCGCACATGAGTGTGGCGGAGAATGTCGGCTTCCCGGCCCGCGCCCGCGGCGTGCCGGCGGCGGAGCGGGGGCGGCGCGTCCGGCAAGCGCTGGAGCTCGTAGGCCTCTCCGCCATGGCGGGGCGGCGGCCGCACGCGCTGTCCGGCGGGCAGCGCCAGCGCGTCGCGCTCGCCCGCTGCCTCGCGTCGCGCCCGGCGGTGGTGCTCCTCGACGAGCCGCTCGCCAATCTTGATGCGCACCTCCGCGAAGCGATGCAGGACGAGATCCGCCGTTTCCACCGGGAGATCGGCACCACGCTGGTCTACGTCACCCACGACCAGGCGGAGGCGATGGCGCTCGCCGACCGCGTCGCGGTGATGAACGCCGGCCGGATCGAGCAGATCGCGGCACCCGCCGTACTCTACGCCGAGCCCGCGACGGCGATGGTGGCGGGGTTCGTCGGCCGCGGGATCATCGTGCCTGCGCGCGTGACCGGGCACGACGGGCGGTGCACGATGGTGGAGATCGGCGGCGTCCGCGTCGCGGCGCGCGGGGAGGGCGCGCCGGGGGAGGGGCGGGATGTGTGCCTGCGTCCGGCCGAACTCGCCATCCGCCCACCGGGCAAGGGGCGGCTGCCGGCGCGGGTTACGGCCGTCAGCTTTCAGGGCGCGGCGAGCCTCGTCAGCGTCGTCACGACAGGCGCGACGCCGCTGGCGCTGCGGGTCGACCATCGCGGGCCGGCGCCGGAGGAGGGGGCTCCGGTCGGCATCGAGGTGATGGACGCCTGGCTCATCCCCGGGGCGAAGGCGTGACGGCCACGCTGGAGGCACTCTCCGGGCTCGGCCCCAAGGAGCCTGCCGCGTTCCTCGTGCGGGCCGGCGATCGCCGCATCCTTCTCGATTGCGGCGCGGGTTCCGGCGGGGCGCCGCCGCCGCTGGAGCGGGCCGGCCGCGTCGACGCCGTCGTCCTCAGCCACGCCCACCCCGACCACGCGGGCGCGGTCGCGGCGCTCGACCGGATCGGGAACCTGCCCGTCCATGCGACGGCGCCCGTTCTGGCGAGCTTGCCGGCCGGAGGCGCGCGGCACGCACTGCCGGCGCACGGCCGCTGCGCCGTCGCCGGCATCGCAGTGGAGACGGGCCGCACGGGCCACGCAATCGGCGGCATCTGGGTCCGCCTCGCGGCAGGCGAAGGGCTCCTCTACATGGGCGACCACACGGCCGAATCGGATGTCTTCGCCGCCGACCCTCCGCCGCCAAGCGGGACCGTGGTGATCGATTTCTCTTACGGCGCCGCGGAGGAGGGGCGGGCCGCACAGGCGGAGGTGCTGCTCGCGCTCACCAGGGCCGGCCCGCTGCTACTGCCCGTGCCGGCCGACGGCCGCGGTGTCGAGATCGCCCTGTTCCTTGCCGGGCGTGGCGTCGCGGTCGCGCTCTGTCCGGCCGTCCGGTCCGCGCTCGCGGCGCTCGCCGATGCGGCGGCGGACTACGCACGTGATCCCGGGGTCGTCGCCGCCGCGGGGGTGGTCGCAGCCTCAGCGCCGGAGGCGACAGAGGCCTTCCCCGGCACCGCCATCGTCGCCGGCGCCACGGGCGACAGTGGCGCCGCGGCAGCACTCCTGCCGGGCTGGCGCCGCCGCGGCGGCACCGTCGCCTTCACCGGGTATGCCGGTCCTTTGACTGCCGCCGCGCGCCTCATCGCCGCCGGCGAGGCGGTGCAACACCGCTGGAACGTTCACCCGACGCTGTCCGACAACGCCGCGCTCGCACGGGCCATCGGTGCGCGGCAGGTCGTCCCCGCCTTTGGGGACACCCGCGAGTGGCCGGCTCTCGCAGCCCTCGTCGCTCCGGCACGGCTCACAGGCGGGGCGGGACCGGTCGAGCTCTGACCGTCAGCCGCTCTCCGCCACGGCCGAGCCCGCCTCGCTCCGTCGCACTGCAAGCTGGCGGATCACCACCGGCGCGATGAGGACGAGGCCGATCACGGTCGCCCAGAAGTCCGGCGCGACGAGCAGGATGGCCGCGATGCCGAGGAGGATGCGCTCGGCGATCCAGAGCGGCGCGAAGAGCCAGCCCGCGAAGGCGGCCGAGAGCATCGTGATCCCCGCCATCGCGCCGAGCGTCGCAAGGAAGAACTCCTGATAGGTGAAGCTCTCCACCACGATGAGGAGCGAGGGCGAGAAGGCGAACACGAATGGCACGAGCGCCTTGCCCATACTGAGGCGGAAGGCGGTGTTGCCCGCCCTGAAGGCGTTCGCGTTGGCGATCCCCGCCGCCGCGTAGGCCGCGAGCGCAACGGGCGGCGTCACGTCGGCGAGAACGCCGTAGTAGAAGACGAAGAAGTGGGCGACGAGCGGCTCCATGCCGAGGAGCGTCAGGATCGGCGCCGCGACGGCGATCATGATGAGGTAGTTCGCCGTCGTCGGGATGCCGCAGCCCATGAGGACGCAGACGACCGCCGTCATCATGAGCGTGAAGAGGAGCGTCAGGCTCGCGACGCCCATGATCTCGAACGGCAGCACCGCAAGATAGGCGTCGACGCTCTCGGCCCATCCGGCGGCGACGGAGGTCACCATGTAGGCGATCTTGAAGCCGACGCCGGTGAGGGTCACGACCCCGATGATGACGCCGACGAGCGCCGCCGCGGCCGTCACCGACAGCGTGTACTTGGCGCCGACGGTGAAGCCCTCCCACACCTCGCGCACGGACTCACGCAGCGCCTCCACCGGCTTGTGGCGCAGGAAGTTTTGGATGACGAGGACGAGGATGCACGACAGGATGCCGTAGAACGCCGCGAGGTAGGGCGTGTAGCCCGACAGGAGCACGGCGATCAGCACGAAGAGCGGCAGCGTCGTCAGCCACCCCGCCTTGAAGACGGTCCAGGCGACGGGGAGCTCCTCGCGCGTGAGGCCGCGCAGCCCGCGCCGCCGCGCCTCGAGGTGCACCTGCACGAGAACGCCGAAGAAGTGCATGAAGGCGGGGACGAGCGCGGCCGTGAGGATCGTCGTCAGCGGCACGCCGAGATACTCGATCATCAGGAACGCCACCGCGCCCATCACCGGCGGCGTGATCTGCCCGCCGGTGGACGACGCCGCCTCCACCGCCGCCGCGAAGTGCTTCGGGTAGCCAATGCGGATCATGGCGGGGATCGTCAGCGAGCCGGTGGTGACCGTGTTCGCGATCGACGAGCCCGAGATCGAGCCCAGCATGGCGGAGGACAGCACCGACACCTTCGCGGGGCCGCCGGCGTAGCGGCCGGCGAGCGCCGAGGCGAGGTCGATGAAGAGCTGCCCCAGCCCGATCCGCGTCGCCATCACCCCGAAGAGCACGAAGTGGAACACGTAGGTCGCGATCACGCCGAGCGCGGTGCCGTAGATCCCCTGGCTCGTGAGGTAGAGGTGGTTGACGATGTTCGACCAGCTCGCCCCCGGGTGGGTCAGGATCCCGGGCATCGACTGGCCGAAATACGCGTAGGCCATGAAGACGACGGCGATGATGGGCAGCGGCCACCCCATCGAGCGGCGCACCGCCTCGAGGAGGACGACGATGAGGATCGTCCCCATCACGACGTCGATCGGCAGGGGGTTGCCGACCCGGAAGGCGAGGTCGTTGAAGATCCACGGCACGTACATCGCCGAGACGATGCCGCCGATCGCGAACAGCCAGTCCGGGATGGAGAGGCCGAGCGGGGAGAGGAGCGTGTTCCGCGGCTCCCGCATCGTGTTGAAGGCGGGGAACGATAGGAAGATCAGGCCGAGCGTGAAGGCGAGGTGGAGCCCGCGGTGGAAGGTGGCGGGCGGGATGCCGTAGCCGGCGGTGTAGAAGTGGTAGCAGGAGAGGACGAAGAGGGCGATCGCGGTGAACCACCCGAGCGCCGGAAGGAGGGGGCGGAACCGCACCTCCGGGTCGAAGCGCTCCTCGAGCGCCTTCATCTCCGTTTCGGTGAGAGCCTCTTCCCGCGTCCGTTCGGTCATTGACGTCGCCTCGCCTCTGAAGGGGAGGGGCCGGGTATCCCGGCCCCTCGCGTATTACTGGATGAGGCCGGCTTCGCGGTAGAACCGCTCCGCACCCGGATGGAAGGGGATGCCGACGCCCGCCGTCGCCGTGTCCGGGGTAATCGACCTGCCCTTCTGGTGCCCGGCGTCGAGCAGCTTGCGCGTGCTGTCGTTCCAGAGCGCCTTGGTGATGCCGTAGATCAGCTCCTCCGGCTGGTTCGCCGAGGTGATCCACTGCGCGCCCACCGAGAGCGTCTCGACGTCCGCGTCGACACCCTCGTAGGTGCCGGCCGGAACTGTGTTGTCGGCGAAGAAGGTGTACTCCTCCTGGATGCCGTCCGCCTCCGCGCCAGAGATCGGCACGAGGGTGATGTCGTGCTGGCTCGCGAGCTCGGCGATCGCGCCGGCCGGGAAGCCGCCGACGAAGAAGAAGGCGTCCATCGCCCCGTCGCGCATCCGCTCCGCCGCCTGGTCGGGCTTCAGGAACTGTGCGTCGACGTCGTCCTCGGACAGCCCGTAGGCCTCAAGGATGATACGCGCGTCGACGAGGGTGCCGGAGCCCGGCTCGTCGAGCGACACGGTCTTGCCGCGGAGGTCGTCCACCGAATCGATGCCGCTGCCCGCGGAAGCGACGAGGTGGATCGTCTCCGGGTAGAGGTTGGCGATTGCCCGGAGCGACTCGACCGCGGGCTTGCCCTCCCAGATCCCGGTGCCGGTGTAGGCCCACGTGGCGACGTCGGACTGCGAGAAGCCGGATTCCAGCGCGCCGCCGGAGATGGCGTTGATGTTGGCGACCGAGCCGTTGGACGACACCGCCGTCGCGATGAGGCCCGGCACGCCGCAGGAGCCGCCCTCCTCGCAGGGCCGCGAGCCGGGGGCGCTGGAGATCGCGTTCGCGATAAGGCCGCCGATCGGGTAGTAGGTGCCGGCCGTGCCGCCGGTCCCGATGCGGAAGAACTGCGGCGCCTGGGCGGCCGCGGTCACGGCAAGGCCGGCGATCGCCGCCACGGCGACGCCGGCTGTCACGAGCTTTTTCATGATGCTCCCTCTCGTGTTGGTTTCATTGCGCCGACGCTAGCAGCCGAAATCGGGGCGGGGCAACGCAAACGGACCATTTTCCGACCGAACGGCGTGCACGCGGTGCCCTGTTTGGGCGAATGGCAGGCGCCGCCGCACGGGCCGGCGGTTGCCGTCAGGCGCCCCCCTTGCCTATCTCCCGCCTGGATCGGCAGGAGGAGCGGCGTGGGAGAGGCGGGTCGCACGGGACCGGACGGGGCGGGCTGACATGGATGCGACGCCCGAACCGTTCGGGGATCGGCCGGCGCCGCGCGCGTTCGCGACCGGCTACAAGGCGCATTCCGCCGACATGATGGTCTATGGCGGCGGCGCGATGACGGTGCTGGGCGTGCTTGCCGCCGTGCTGAACGGCGCGCCGGGCTTCCTCGTCCTCAGCCTCATCGGCACGCTGTCGGCCTTTCACTATGCGCCGCTCCTCGAGACGCAAGTGCCGCAGCTCGGCGCCAACGCCGACGGGCTCTACCTCGCGCGGATCGGCGTGATGCGCTGGGAGGCGATCGCCGGCCTCACCGTCGAGCGGCGCTCGATCCGCAGCGTCCGCCTCGCGACGCTCGTCGTGGAGCTCGACCGTCCGCTCGCCGAGGCCGTCGTGCTGCCGGAGCCCGTGCCGCTCCTGCGCCGCCTGACGGCGCGGCTCGCCCGGGTGCGCGGCCGCACCATCCGGGTCGACCTCCACGGCCTCGGCATGTCGCCGGACGTCATCGAGGCGCGGCTTCTGGCGTTCCGCGACGCCGCCGGCTGAGGCGCGCCCGATCCCCCGCGCGCCACTGGCGAAGGAGCGCGTCGGAGGCTAGAGGTTCAGCCGTTCTCCGTTCATTGGCCGCGCATGACGACGTTCCGGGCGATCCTCTCCATCATCGGCCTCATTGCGATCTCCGCGGTCCTCATCCCGCTCCAGCTTCTCGCGATGGCGCTGCGGCGCCGCGGCGTGACGCGGCGGCTGCCGCTCCTGTGGCACCGGCTCGCCACTCGGATCCTCGGCATCCGCGTCCACGTCCACGGGGCACCGGCGGCGGCGCGGCCGCTCCTCCTCGTCGCGAACCACGTTTCCTGGCTCGACATCACCGTCCTCGGCTCGGTGATGGAGCTCTCCTTCATCTCCAAGGCGGAGGTCGCGTCCTGGCCGGTGTTCGGCCTCTTCGCCAGGCTGCAGCGGTCGGTCTTCGTCGAGCGCGAGCGGCGGGCGAAGACGGGCGAGGTCGCCTCGGAAATCGCGGAGCGACTCAAGGCCGGCGACGTCCTCGTCCTCTTCGGCGAGGGGACGAGCTCGAACGGCATCCACGTCCTGCCGTTCCGGACGGCGCTCGTCGGCGCTGCAGCACGGGCAGGCGAGGCGGCCGGCGCGCACGTCACTGTCCAGCCGCTCGCGATCAACTACACGCAGCTGCACGGCCTGCCGATCGGCCGGTTCCACAAGCCCCGCGTCGCGTGGTACGGCGACATGGAGATGGCCTCCCACCTCTGGTGGGTGCTGAAGCACGGGGAGATCGACGTGGACGTCGCCTTCGGCGATCCGATGCCGTTCGGGAACGGCGCCGACCGCAAGCGCGTGGCGAAGGCAGCGGAGGATGCCGTGCGCCGGCTCGTTGGCGAGGCGACGGCCGGCCGGCTCGTGCGTCCGAAGGCCGAGGCGAGGGCGAAGGCATGACGAAGCGCGCCTTCATCAAGAGCTACGGCTGTCAGATGAACGTCTACGACGCGCAGCGCATGGCGGGCCAGCTGGAGGCTGCCGGCTACGCCGTGACCGATGATGCGGAGGGGGCGGACCTCGTCCTCCTGAACACCTGCCACATCCGCGAGAAGGCGGCCGAGAAGGTCTATTCCGAGCTTGGCCGGTGGAAGGACGCCCGCGGTGCCTCGGGCGAGCGCACCATCGTCGGCGTTGCCGGCTGTGTCGCGCAGGCGGAGGGGGCGGAGATCATCGCCCGCGCCCCTCGCGTCGATTTCGTGGTCGGTCCGCAGGCTTACCATCGCCTGCCGAGCCTGATCGACGGTGCCTCGCGTGGGGAAAAGCCGGTCGACACGGATTTCCCTGCCGAAGACAAGTTCGACCACCTCGCGAAGCCGACCCGCCGCGCCATCGCGGCCCGCGGGGTGACGGCGTTCCTGACCGTTCAGGAGGGCTGCGACAAGTTCTGCGCCTTCTGCGTCGTCCCCTACACGCGGGGCGCCGAAGTGTCGCGCCCGGTGGACGCCGTGGTCGATGAGGCGCGCGCGCTGGTCGACGCCGGGGTGCGCGAGATCACGCTTCTCGGGCAGAACGTCAACGCCTATCACGGGGCGGACGCGGGCGGCGCCGTCGGCCTCGCCGGCCTCGTCCGCCGGCTCGCCGCCATCGAGGGTCTGGCGCGCATCCGCTACACCACGAGCCACCCGAACGACATGACCGTGGATCTTCTCGACGCCCACCGCGACGAGGAGAAATTGATGCCCTATCTTCACCTCCCGGTGCAGGCAGGAGCAGACCGCATCTTGAAGGCGATGAACCGCAAGCATACCGCGGCGGACTACCTCCGGCTCATCGAGGCGATCCGCGCTGCCCGGCCGGACATGGCGCTGTCGGGCGACTTCATCGTCGGCTTCCCGGGCGAGACGGACGCCGATTTCGAGGCGACGCTCGCGCTGGTGCGGGAGGTCGGCTACGCCTCCGCCTATTCGTTCAAGTACTCGCCGCGCCCCGGAACGCCGGCCGCTGGCAGCACCGACCAGGTGTCGGAGGCCGTGAAGTCCGAGCGGCTCCAGCGCCTCCAATCGCTGCTTTCCGAGCAAAGCGCAGTCTTCAACCGCGCGCAGGTCGGGCGGACTTTGCCGGTGCTCGTCGAGAAGGCCGGCCGGCGGGAAGGCCAGCGGGTCGGCCGCTCGCCGTACCTGCAGCCGGTGCACATCCCGGAGAGTGCCGGTGCTGTCGGCGAGATCGTGGATGTTCACGTCCACGCCTCGGAAGGGAACAGCCTGTTCGGCGACGTGCCCCGCCGCGATGCGCAGCCGGACCGGGCCGCGAGGAGTGCAGCCGCTTGACCGACCGGGCGACGGAGCTCGACACCCTCTCGCTCGCCTTCGACGACAATCGCCTCGCGTCCGAGCTGTTCGGGCAGTACGACCAGCACCTCGCGATCCTCGAGCAGAAGCTCGGCGTCGAGGCAGTGGCGCGCGGCAACGAGGTCCGCATCCGCGGCTCGGAGGAGGCCTGCGCGCAGGCCCGCCACGCCCTCCAGCACCTCTATGGCCGCCTCAAGAAAGGACATGACATCCGCATCGCGGACGTGGAGGGGGCGGTCCGCATGGCGCGCGCCAAGGACCGCCAGCTGTCGCTTCCCTCGATGGAGAGGCCCGACAGCGTCGCCTCCGTCGCGACGCGCCGGCGGACGGTGGAAGCCCGCTCGCCGACGCAGAACACCTACATCCGCGCCATGGAGGCGAACGAGATGGTGTTCGGCGTCGGCCCCGCCGGCACCGGCAAGACGTTCCTTGCGGTGGCCTTCGCCGCGCAATGCCTGGAGCGGGGTATCGTGGAGCGGATCATCCTGTCGCGGCCGGCGGTGGAGGCGGGCGAGCGGCTCGGCTTCCTTCCGGGTGACATGAAGGAGAAGGTAGATCCCTACCTCCGGCCGCTGTACGACGCGCTTTACGAGATGATGCCCGCCGACAAGGTGGAGCGCGGCCTCGCCTCAGGCGTGATCGAGGTCGCGCCGCTCGCCTTCATGCGCGGCCGGACCCTCTCAAATGCTGTGGCAATCCTCGACGAAGCGCAGAATACCACGGCGATGCAGATGAAGATGTTCCTGACCCGTCTCGGCGAGGGGTCCCGCATGATCGTGACGGGCGATCCGTCGCAGATCGACCTCCCCCCGGCGACGCCGTCGGGGCTGAAGGAGGCGATCAGGATCCTCAAGGGTGTACCCGGGATTGCGCAGGTCCGCTTCACGGGGGAGGACGTGGTCAGGCACGAGCTTGTGGCGCGGATCGTCGCCGCGTACGATGCCGACGTTCGCCAACCCGACGGTGGCCATGACGACGGTCATTGACGACGACCTCACGGCCGGCCCAGCCGCGCTGCACGCGTCCGTCCGCATCGCGGACGACCGCTGGCAGCGGCACGACCCCGTGGCGCTCGCCGACATGGTGCTGACCACACTCTCCGTCTCGCCGCAGGCGCCCCGGTGCGCCGCGTCGAGCGACATCCTCTTTGCGAATGACGACACGCTGGCGGACCTCAACCTCCGGTTTCGGAGCAAGGAAGGGGCGACCAATGTCCTCTCCTTCCCGTCCGGCGAGGAGTGCCTTCCGGGTGCGTCCTGCTTTCTGGGTGGCATCGCGCTTGCGTTCGAACAGACGGAGCGGGAAGCCAGCGAGCGGGGCATTCCCTTCCCGCATCACGTGACCCATCTGACGTTGCACGGCCTCCTCCACCTCCTCGGCTACGACCACGAGCGGGACGACGAGCGCGAGGAGATGGAGCGGATCGAGATCGACCTGCTCGGGGGCCTCGGGATCCCGAACCCCTACGAAGGGAGTTGAGAGAGCGTCCTGCCCGACGCTTCAGGAGCACATGACCGACGTAGACAGTCCACGGGCGGCTGGGCCGAATGGCACGGCCGCCGCACATCGCGCCGAAGGCGAGGAACGCTGGTTCGACCGCGTCCTCACGGTCTTCGGCATCCGCCCCACCGACGGCCTGCGCGAGAATCTCGCCCAGGCTCTTGCGGACGACAAGGGGACGGACACCATCTTCACCGCCGAGGAGCGCCGGCTCCTGCAGAACATCCTGGAGCTGCGCGACGTGCGCATCTCCGATGTGATGATCCCCCGCGCCGACATCGACGCGGTGCCGGACACGATCACGCTCGCCGGCCTCCTCGCCACCTTCAAGGAGGCGGGCCACTCACGGCTCCCCGTGTTCCGTGAGACGCTCGACGACCCGGTCGGCTTCGTCCACGCGAAGGACGTGATGATCCGCGTCGCCGAGGAGGCCTCCCGCGGCGAGGGGCTCGACTTCGGTGCAGTGGACCTTGCCCGGCCGCTCGCCGAACTCGACATCGTGCGGCCGATCCTCTTCGTCCCGCCCTCCATGCCCGCCATGGACCTCATGGTCCGCATGCAGGCGAACCGGACGCAGCTCGCCCTCGTCGTCGACGAGTACGGCGGCACGGACGGTCTCGTCTCGCTGGAGGACCTCATCGAGACGGTCGTCGGCGACATCGAGGACGAGTACGACTGGCCCGACGAGCCGACCATGACCGAGGCGGGGGAGGGCGTGTTCCTCGCCGACGCCCGCGTCGCGGTGGACGACTTCGAGAAGGAGGCGGGCGTCAAGTTCCCCGAGGGCGAGTTCCTCGAGGAGGTCGACACCCTCGGCGGCGTCGTCTTCGCGCTGACCGGCCGCGTGCCGGTGCGGGGCGAGATCGTCACCGCCGAGCAGCTGCCGGGCTTCGAGTTCGAGGTGCTGGACGCCGACCCGCGCCGCATCAAGCGCGTCAAGGTGACGGTGAGCGCCGACGCGCGCCGCCGCCAGCCGGTGGAGAGCTACGGCAAGTAGGATGCGGCTGCCGCGCGCCGATGCGAGCGTCACGCGCGGCGCAGCCGCCGCGCGCCACGACCCCATGCGCGAGGGGACGGGCGCCGTCAGCATCGAACTGAACGGTTATCGCGCCGATCGAACGGTCGCGTACGATCCGGCAGGCGCCCTCAGCTTGAGGCGGGGGCGGCGGTCCGGCGCCGCCGTGCGGCCCTGGCCGGCCCGGGCCGCGCGCCTTACGGCGCGGCCGCCTGTGCCGATGTCGGGCTGCAAGCGCAGAGCGCCGCCGTCGACAGCCGCGGTGCTGAGCCTTTTGAACGTGGCGGAACAGGGACGGCGGCTGTGACGCCGGATGTCATCGCATCGCCCGTCGGCAGGCTGCGGCTGCTCGTTGCGCGCCGTGCCGGGCGTCTCGGCCTGGCGGCGCTCTCCGGTGCAGGGCTCGCCCTCACCCTGCCGCCGTTCGACGTCCTGCCGGCGCTCGCCGCCTGGTCGGGACTCCTCGCCCTCCTGCCTGCCGCGGGCCGCGCGCGGCGGCCCTTTCTCGAGCGGGCGCTCGTCGGTGGCGCGTTCGGCTTCGGCTACCACCTCGCCGGGCTCTGGTGGATCGGCGCGGCGTTCCTCGTCGATGCGCAGGTGTTCGGCGCCTTCCTTCCGTTCGCCGTGGTCGGCCTGCCGCTCCTCCTCGCACCCTTCATGGCGGCAGCGACCGCGCTCACCGGCCTTGCGCCGAAGGGGGCGGGGCCACAGGCGCTGGCGCTTGCCCTCGCGGTCAGTCTCGCAGAGGCGGCGCGGGGGATCTTCTTCACCGGCTTCCCGTGGAACACGGCCGGCGAGGGCCTCGCCTCGGTGACCCTTCTTGCGCAAGGCGCGTCGGTCGTCGGCCTCACGGGGCTCGCCGTGCCGGCCGTCCTCGCCGGCGCGCTGCCCTTCCTGTTGCTCACGCGCGCCGTCGGTGTGGCGGCACTCGCCGCCGTGCTCGTTGCCGCACTCGGCGTCTACGGCTGGGCGCGGCTCGCCACGGCAACGCCGGCAAGCGACGACCGACCATTGGTGCGCATCGTTCAACCGTCCGTGCCGCAGGACCTCAAGTGGGCCGCCGGCGAGCAGCCGATGATCTGGCGTCGTCTCCTCGACCTCACCGCCGCTCCGGGCACGCCGGACGTGGTGGTCTGGCCGGAGACGTCGCTGCCCTTTCTCTATCGCACGCCGAGCCTCGAGCAGTTCGACCTCGTCGATGCGTTGCCCGAGGGTGCAACCCTCCTCGCCGGAACGGTGGAGACGCGGGGCGAGCGCTACACCAACAGCGTGATCATGGTTGACGGCGCGGGCTCGGTGACGGGCCGCTACGACAAGGTGAAGCTTGTCCCCTTCGGCGAGTTCCTGCCGTTCGCCCCGCTTCTCGCACGCGTGGGTCTCACGGGGCTTGTGGAGAATGCCGGAAACTTCGCGGCCGGCGAGGAGGCCGGCGTCCTCACCGTCCCGGGACTTGCCCCGGTGCAGCCGCTCGTCTGCTACGAGGTGATCTTCCCTCGTTTCGTCCCGGCGGAAGGGGTCGGCTGGATCGTCAACGTCACCAACGATGCGTGGTTCGGCGACACGCCAGGGCCACGCCAGCACCTTCGCCTCGCCGAGATTCGGGCAATCGAGCGTGGGCTTCCGGTGGTGCGGGCCGCGAACAACGGCATCTCGGCTGTGATCGACCCCGAGGGGCGCGCCTCAGCGAGGCTCGACCTCGATATCCGTGGCCATCTCGACGCGCGGCTTCCCTCGCCTCGACCCGCGCCGTATGTTGCGCTCGGTGACGCCCCGCTCGCCGTCCTGTGGCTGTCCGGTGGCATTTTCCTGCTGCTCTCGCGCACACGTGTGATCCATAACACTTTTAACTTGCGTGTTCGCAACCATTTCGGGTAAAGATTGCTTTGTCTCGTGCGATTCCCGAGGGGGACCGCGGCAAGCCTCGGGAGGGTCGCCGCGGAAGGCAACCGAGTGGCGAGGCGGACAATGGATCAGTGTGAGGCGATGGCGCCCCGTAAGCAGCCCAACCCGATCGATGTGCATGTGGGCAGCCGGCTGAAGCTGAGGCGCACCATGATGGGCATGACCCAGGAGAAGCTGGGGGACGCTCTGGGCGTCACCTTCCAGCAGGTGCAGAAGTACGAGAAGGGCGCGAACCGCATCGGCGCGAGCCGGTTGCAGGAGATTTCCCGCATCCTCGACGTGCCGGTGTCGTTCTTCTTCGAGGACGCCAAGCAGGCAATCGAGCCGCAGGTGGGCCGCATGGAGTTCGGCTTCGCCGAGGAGGTCAGCGCGTTCGACGTCCCGCGCGGATCGTCGAGCGAGGCACACGCCCTTGCCAAGGCATTCACGCGGATCTCCGACGCCCGAATCCGCCGTCGTGTGATCGACCTCGTCGAGACTCTCGCCGACGCCAACCACCGCTGAGCGGCCGGGCGGCCCCACGGCGCCTGCATCGCACGCGGCGCTGCCCTGAGGCTGTCCACCGGGGCTGTCACGGCGGGCCCGCCGGTCCGGCCCGCCCCTTGCCTCCACAGCACGGCCGCCGCAAGACTGGCGGCGACCGTCGGAGCGCCCATGAAGTCCAACCCCCTCGCGCCCTATCTCCTGGTGGCGCCGCTCGTCCTGGTGCTCCTCGTCTTCGTGGTGGTGCCGATCGGCCTCGTGGTCATCGTCAGCTTCTACCGCTACGTGATGCTGGTCGGCCTTCAGCCGGACTTCACCCTCGCCAACTACATCGACGTCCTGACGAACGAGACGAACCTTCGCCTCTACCTGACCACGATCAGGTTCACGCTGATCACGCTGGTCATCACCTTCCTGATCGGCTTCTGGATCAGCTACTTCCTCGTCTTCAAGATCCGCAACACGCTGACGGCGATCGCCCTCTTTCTCGTCTGCACGGTTCCGTTCTGGACCTCGAACATCATCCGCATGATCTCATGGCGGCCGGTCCTGGGGCGCGAGGGGCTCATCAATGACTTCCTCGTCGCCGTCGGGGTGACGGACACGCCGCTCGACTGGCTGCTCTTCTCCGACTTCGCGGTGGTGGTGGCGTATGTCCACCTCTTCACGATGTTCATGATCGTGCCGATCTTCAATTCGATGGCGCGGATCGACCGCTCGCTGCTGGAGGCCGCCTACGATGCCGGCGCCTCGCGGTTCGGCGTCGTCTGGAACGTCGTCCTGCCGCTGTCGAAGACCGGGATCGCGCTCGGCTGCCTGTTCGTGACGGCGCTCGTGATGGGCGACTTCTTCGTCGTCCGCGTCATGTCGGGCGGGCTGTCCGGGTCCGCCACCTCGGGGATCGCGAACGACATCCAGTTCCTCAACTATCCGCGCGCGGCGGCGAACGCGGTGGTCCTCCTCGTCGTCGTGATGCTGTTCGCCGTCGCGATCTTTCGCTTCGTCGACGTCCGCCGCGAACTCGCGCGCTAGCGCCGGTCGCGCGTACGCCCCTCTCCGGGCCGCTCCTGTCGCCTGAGCACGACCGTGCAGCGGGCCGCCGCACGCGGCGCTCCGGCGCGCCCCGATTGGCGGGCGCCGCCGGACACCTTAGGTCGGGGTCGTCCGGCCGGTGGGGCCGGTGGCGAGGGGCGGGGACCCATGCAGCAGGATCGCTTCGCGGCGCGGCTCTTCATGGTGACGCTCGCCGTCGTCATCGTGCTCCTCGTCTGGCGCCTGCTGCCGCTCATCGAGGCCGAGTTCCTCGCCTACCGTGCCGAGCCGCGGCTCGTCTCACCGCGCGCCGAGCTGGCCCAGGACGAAGCGGCGGTGATCGCCGTCTTCCGCCAGAGCCGCGACAGCGTCGTCTCCATCTCCACCCGCGAGCGCGTCTACGACTACTGGTCGCGCAACGCCTACGATGTGCCGCGCGGGACGGGCTCGGGCTTCGTGTGGGACGAGTACGGGCACATCGTGACGAACAACCACGTGGTTGCCGGCGCCTCGGCGGCGACGGTGCGGCTCGCCAACGGCGAGGCGTACCGCGCCCGCCTCGTCGGCACCGACCCGACGCACGACCTCGCGGTGCTGCGGATCGAGGCCGAGGCCGCGCTGCCGCCGCTCCCGATCGGGACCAGCGCCGACCTCGAGGTCGGGCAGAAGGTGCTCGCCATCGGCAACCCGTTCGGACTCGACTGGACGCTGACCACCGGCGTCATCTCCGCGCTCGGCCGCGAGCTGCCGGAAGGATCGGGCCTCACCATCCGAGGCCTCATCCAGACGGATGCGGCGATCAACCCCGGCAATTCGGGCGGGCCGCTGATCGACAGCGCCGGGCGCCTCGTCGGCGTCAACACGGCGATCTACTCGCCCTCCGGCTCCTCCGCGGGGATCGGCTTCGCCGTGCCGGTGGATACAGTGAACCGCGTCGTGCCGCAGCTCATCCGGAGCGGTGCCTACGCGCCGCCATCCTTCGGCGCCGAGATCGACCCGCGGGTGGACGATGTCGCGGCCCGCATCGGGATCCGCGGCGCGCTCCTCCTCGGGGTCGTGCCGGGGTCGCCGGCGGCGCGGGCGGGGCTGGAGGCGGCGCGGATCGCGCCCGACGGCCGGCTCCTCACCGGCGACGTCGTGATCGGTCTCGACGGCGAGCCGATCGGCTCTGTCGCGGACCTTTCCGCCGCGCTCGACCGCCGCGCGGTGGGCGACGAGGTGACGCTCACCCTGCAACGCGGCGGGGAGCGGCGGGACGTCACGCTGCCGCTGGTGGAGGGCCGCTGAGGCGTGGAGGGCCGCCCGGTGGAACTCCCCCGGAGCTTGCCCCACGTGGTGGACGGGCCATTGTGCGTCCGCTAAGAGGGCGGTGGCCGCGACGGCCGCTCTGCCACACCCTCCGGTCTGCGCGAGACGCTTGATGACCCTTGTCGCCCTCTTCTTCTACCTCTTCGCCGCCGTGATGGTGGCGTCGGCGCTGATGGTCATCGTGTCGAAGAATCCGGTTCACTCGGTGCTCTTCCTGATCCTCGCCTTCCTGAACGGCGCCGGCCTCTTCCTGCTCACCGGGGCGGAGTTCCTGGCGATGATCCTCATCGTCGTCTACGTCGGCGCGGTGCTGGTGCTCTTCCTCTTCGTCGTCATGATGCTCGACGTCGACTTCGCCGAGCTCCGCTCGGGCTTCATGAAGTATCTGCCGGTTGGCGCGTTGGTCGGGCTCGTGCTCCTCGCCGAGCTGATCCTCGTCCTCGGCGCGACGACGCTTGCCCCCATCGTCACCGGATCGGCCGCGCTGCCGCTGCCGCCGCCGTCGGAGGTGACGAATACGGAGGCGCTCGGCCTTGTTCTCTACACGCGCTACGCCTTCTACTTCCAGGTCTGCGGCCTCATCCTCCTCGTCGCGATGGTGGGCGCGATCGTGCTGACGCTGCGCCGCACGGAAGGCGTCAAGCGGCAGGACGTCGGCGCGCAGGTCCGGCGCACCAAGGAGGCGTCGATCGAGGTGCGCGACGTGCCGACAGGGCGGGGGCTGCAGCTGTGATCGGGCTGTCGCACTACCTCACCGTCTCGGCGATCCTGTTCGTCATCGGCATCTTCGGCATCTTCCTCAACCGGAAGAACGTCATCGTCATCCTGATGTCGGTGGAGCTGATCCTCCTCGCCGTGAACATCAACTTCGTCGCGTTCTCCCAGGCGCTGAACGACCTCGTCGGCCAGGTGTTCGCGCTCTTCGTTCTGACCGTCGCCGCCGCCGAGGCCGCGATCGGCCTTGCGATCCTCGTCGCCTTCTTCCGGAACCGCGGCTCCATCGCGGTTCAGGACATCGACACGCTCAAGGGCTGATCATGGTCGAGATCATCGTCTTCCTGCCGCTGATCGGCTTCCTGATCGCCTTCCTGTTCGGCCGCCAGATCGGCGCGACGGCGTCGATGGTCGCGACGACGGGCCTCCTCTTCGTGGCGGCGGCGCTGTCGTGGGCCGTCTTCATCGCGTGGGGCTTCAACGACGCGCCCACCGAGCGCATCACCATCGCGGAATGGATCGTTTCCGGCGATCTCGAGATCGCATGGCGCCTGCGCGTCGACACGCTGACGGCCGTCATGCTGGTGGTGGTGAACACCGTCTCGGCGCTCGTCCACCTCTACTCGTTCGGCTACATGAGCCACGACCACGCGAAGGCGAAGTTCTTCGCGTACCTGTCGCTGTTCACCTTCGCGATGCTGATGCTGGTGACGGCGGACAACCTCGTCCAGATGTTCTTCGGCTGGGAGGGCGTCGGTCTCGCGTCCTATCTCCTCATCGGCTTCTGGTCGGACCGCCCGTCCGCCAACGCGGCCGCCATCAAGGCCTTCGTCGTCAACCGCGTCGGCGACTTCGGCTTCCTCCTCGGCATCTTCACGCTGTTCGCCATCACCGGCTCCATCGGCCTCGACGCGATCTTCGCCTCCGCCCCCGCGATCGCCGAGATGACGTTCCCGTTCCTCGGCTTCGAGGTGCCGGCGCTGGAGCTCGCCTGCGTGCTCCTCTTCATCGGCGCGATGGGCAAGAGCGCCCAGTTCGGGCTTCACACCTGGCTGCCGGACGCGATGGAGGGCCCGACGCCGGTCTCCGCGCTGATCCATGCCGCGACCATGGTGACGGCCGGGGTGTTCATGGTCGCGCGCATGTCGCCGCTGTTCGAGTTCGCCGGCGGGGCGCTGGCGTTCGTGACCTTCATCGGCGCGACGACGGCGATCTTCGCGGCGACGGTGGCTCCGGCGCAAAACGATATCAAGCGGGTGATCGCGTACTCGACCTGCTCGCAGCTCGGCTACATGTTCGTGGCGCTCGGCGTCGGCGCCTACGGGCTCGCGATCTTCCACCTGTTCACCCACGCCTTCTTCAAGGCGCTCCTCTTCCTCGGCGCGGGCTCGGTCATCCACGCGATGCACGACGAGCAGGACATGCGCCGGATGGGCGGCCTCTGGCGGAAGATCCCGTGGACCTACGCGGGCATGCTCGTCGGCACGCTGGCCCTAATCGGCTTCCCGCTGACGGCCGGCTACTACTCGAAGGATCTCGTGGTCGAGGCCGCCTACGCCGGCCACAACACCTTCGCAGGCTACGGCTACTGGATGCTCGTCATCGCCGCGATGCTGACCTCGTTCTACTCGTGGCGCCTCGTCTTCATGACCTTCCACGGCCAGAGCCGGGCGTCAGCCGATACCTTCAAGCACGCGCACGAATCGCCGCCGTCCATGCTGATCCCGATGGCTGTGCTGACGGTCGGGTCGCTGCTGGCGGGCTGGTACTTCGTCCATTCCTTCGAGAGCGAGCCGACGGGGCACTTCTGGAACGGCGCCCTCTTCGCCTCGGCGGACAACCACATCCTGCACGAGGTGCATGAGGTGCCAGGCTGGGTCGTCGTGTCGCCGACGGTCGCGATGGCGATCGGCTTCGTGCTGGCGCTGATCTTCTACGTCTTCGTGCCGAGCCTGCCGAAGCGCTTCATCGCTGCGGCGCCGGGGGTGCACCGCTTCTTCCTCAACAAGTGGTACATCGACGAACTCTACGACGTCCTCTTCGTCCGCCCGGCGCGGTTCCTCGGCCGCCTCTTCTGGGCGAACGACCGCAACGTGATCGACGGTGTCGGCCCGGACGGGATCGCCTCCCGCGTGCGCGACCTCGCCGGGCTCGCGGTGCGCTTCCAGTCCGGCTACCTCTACCACTACGCGTTCGTGATGATGATCGGCATCGCCGTCTTCGTCACGATCATGATGATGATCGACAGGGGCCTCCTATGACCCGCGCCACCCTTCGCACGGGGGGCCGGCCGTGACCGACTGGCCGCTCCTGTCGATCCTCATCTTCCTGCCGCTCGTCGGCGTCGCGTTCATCCTCATGGTGCGCGGCAACTCGGAGATGGCGGTCGAGAACATCCGCCGCGTCGCGCTGATCACGACGGTCTTCAACTTCCTCCTCTCGCTCGGCCTCTGGTGGGGGTTCGACGAGGCGGAGGCGGGCTTCCAGTTCGTCGAGCGGCGCGACTGGATCCCGGGGCTCGTCGACTACCACCTCGGCGTCGACGGCATCTCCATGCTCTTCGTCGTGCTGACGGCGTTCCTGATGCCGTTCTGCATCCTCGCCTCGTGGCGGGCGATCACCGACCGCGTGCGCGAGTACATGGTCGCCTTCCTCGTCCTCGAGACGCTGATGGTCGGCGTCTTCGCCTCACTCGACATCGTCCTCTTCTACCTCTTCTTCGAGGGCGGCCTTATCCCGATGTTCCTCATCATCGGCGTCTGGGGCGGCGCGCGGCGGATCTACGCGACGTTCAAATTCTTCCTCTACACGCTCGCCGGCTCGCTCCTGATGCTGGTCGCGATCATCGCGATGTACTGGGAAGCGGGCACCACCTCGATCCCTGACCTCCTCGTCTACCAGTTCCCGGCGGACATGCAGGTCTGGCTCTGGCTCGCCTTCTTCGCGGCCTTCGCGGTGAAGATGCCGATGTGGCCGGTCCACACCTGGCTGCCCGACGCGCACGTCGAGGCGCCCACCGCCGGCTCTGTGCTCCTCGCCGGCATCCTCCTCAAGATGGGCGGCTACGGGTTCCTCCGCTTCTCGCTGCCGATGTTCCCGGACGCCTCGGCCGACTTCGCGATGTTCGTGTTCGTCCTCTCGGTGATTGCCGTCATCGTGACCTCGCTGACCGCGCTCGCCCAGCAGGACATGAAGAAGCTCATCGCCTACTCGTCGGTCGCCCACATGGGCTTCGTGACGATGGGCATCTTCACGATGAACGTGCAGGGCATCCAGGGCGCGATCTTCCTGATGCTCTCGCACGGCATCGTCTCCGCCGCGCTGTTCCTCTGCGTCGGCGTCGTCTACGACCGCGCGCACACCCGCGACATCGGTGCCTACGGCGGGCTCATCCAGCGCATGCCATGGTATGCGACGGCCTTCCTCGTCTTCACGATGGCGAACGTCGGCCTGCCGGGCACGTCGGGCTTCGTCGGCGAGTTCCTGTCCCTCATCGGCGCCTACAAGGCGAACACGTGGATCGCCGTGCTCGCGACGACCGGCGTCATCCTCTCGGCAGCCTACGCGCTGTGGCTCTACCGCCGCGTCGTGCTCGGGCCGCTCGAGAAGGAATCGATGCGGCGGATGCAGGACCTCTCCGGCCGCGAGAAGGTGATCCTCGTCCCGCTCGCGGTGCTGACGATCCTCTTCGGCGTCTGGCCGTCGCCCGTGCTCGACGTGACGGTCGCCTCCGTCGACCGCCTCGTGGCCGACGTCGCCCAGGCGAACGGCGCGCCGGCGGGACCGGCGCTCGACGCCGCCCAGTTCACCGGCGCGTCCGGCTCGTCGGCCGACGCGGTCGCGCGCGGGCTCGAGGCGCTCGGCGTCGCCCCGGCCGAGGCGGCGGAAGGCCACGGCGAGGCGGCAGAGGGCGAAGCGGGCCACGGGACGACGGACGAGGACGCGCACGGCGCGCCGGCGGTGAGCGAATGACCGACCTTCACATGTTCCCCGATCTCCTGCCGATCCTGCCGGAGATCATCCTCGCCCTCTCCGCGCTCGGCCTCATCCTCGGCGGCGTCTTCGCGGACGAGGACGCGGCGCCGACCATCGGCCTCCTCACCATCTTCGCGATGGTGGCGGCGATCGTGGCACTCCTCCTCGTGCCGACGGGGAGGACGACGTTCGCCGGCGGCTTCATCCTCGACGGCTTCGCGCGCTACCTGAAGATCCTGACGCTGCTCGGCGCCGCGATCACCGTTGCCATGACGATGGGCTACGCCCGCACGCAGGCGTTCGGCCGCTTCGAGTACCCTGTCCTCATCCTGCTCGCCACGACGGGCATGATGCTGATGATCTCCGCCAACGACATGATCGGCGTCTATCTCGGGCTCGAGCTCCAGTCGCTCGCCGTCTACGTGGCGGTCGCGATCAACCGCGATTCCGTCCGCTCCACCGAGGCGGGCCTCAAGTACTTCGTCCTCGGCGCGCTGTCGTCGGGCATGCTCCTCTACGGCATCAGCCTCGTCTACGGCTTCACCGGGGCGACGCAGTTCGGCGCCATCGCGGCCGCGATCGGCGAGACCGGGGCGACGCTCGGCATCGTCTTCGGCCTCGTGTTCATCCTCGCCGGCCTCGCCTTCAAGGTCTCCGCCGTGCCGTTCCACATGTGGACGCCCGACGTCTACGAGGGCGCGCCGAGCCCAGTGACGGCCTTCCTCGCCTCTGCGCCCAAGGTCGCGGCGATGGCGCTCTTTGTGCGCGTCGTCATGGAGGCATTCGGTCCGGCGCTGATCGAGTGGCAGCAGATCGTCGTCATCATCTCGATCATGTCGATGCTCCTCGGCGCGTTCGCCGCGATCGGGCAGACCAACATCAAGCGGCTGATGGCGTATTCCTCCATCGGCCACGTCGGCTACGCGCTGATCGGCCTCGCGGCCGGCACCGAGCAGGGCATCGTCGGCGTCGTCGTCTACATGACGATCTATCTCGCGATGACGCTCGGCGCCTTCGCCTGCATCCTCGCGATGCGCCGGGCCGACGAGGGCATGGTGGAGGACATCGCCGACCTCTCCGGCCTCATCCGCACCAAGCCGTGGATGGCGGCGATGTTCACGCTCCTCCTCTTTTCGCTCGCCGGCATCCCGCCGCTCGTCGGCTTCTTCGCGAAGTTCTACGTGTTCCTTGCGGCGGTGGAGGCCGACATGATCGCCCTCGCGATCATCGGCGTCCTCTCCTCGGCGGTGGCGGCGTTCTATTACCTCCGCATCATCAAGATCATGATGTTCGACGAGCCGCGCGAGGCGTTCGAGCCGATGGCGGGCGAACTCCGCGTCGTCCTCGCCGCCTCCGGCGCGTTCACCATCCTCTTCTTCCTCGTCTGGACGCCGATCCTGTCCGCCGCGACGGCAGCGGCGCAGAGCCTCTTTTGACCGGCGCGCCCGCCGTCGAGAGGACTGGGATCGTCCGACTCGGCGACGTCGGCTCCACCAATGACGAGGCGATTGAGCGCCTTCGCGGCGGATCGGGCGCGGTCTGGGTCGTCGCCGAGCGCCAGCTCTCCGGCCGCGGCCGCCGCGGCCGTTCCTGGGTGTCCGAGAAGGGCAACCTCTACGCCTCCCACGCCTTCACGAGCGGCCTCGAGGCGGACGCCTTCGGCCTTCTGCCGCTCGCCGTCGCAAACGCCCTCGCCGACGCGATCGAGGCCGCCGCAGGGGTCGAGACGCGGCTCAAGTGGCCGAACGACGTCCTCGTTGGCGGCCTCAAGGTGTCCGGCATCCTGATCGAGACCGAGTTCACCGGCGCCGTCCGCCGCGTCGTCATCGGCTGCGGCGTCAACGTGGCGCATCACCCCGACGGCCTCCCCGCGACACATCTCGCGGCTGTGGCGCCGGGCGTCAGGGTCGAGGCGGTGTTCGATGCGCTCGTCCCGGCGCTCGGCGCGGCTCTCGCCCGGCTCGGCGCGACGGATGGCATCGCCGCCACCCGCGCACGCTGGCTGGAGCGAGCGGTCGGCGTCGGCGGCCCGGTGACCGTGCGCTTCGAGGGCGAGGCGCGGGACGGCGAGTTCGTCGGTCTTGACGCCGCCGGCCGGCTAGTCCTCCGCGACGCCGCGGGCCGGGAGTCGCTCGTCGCCGCCGGCGACGTGTTCATTCGGGAGCATCTATGACAGACGCCGGCGCCGAGCTCGTCTTCCTCCCTCTCGGCGGGGTCGGCGAGATCGGGATGAACCTCGCCCTCTACGGCTACGGCCCCCCGCACGCGAAGAAGTGGCTGATGGTGGATTGCGGCGTCACCTTCGCCGACCCGCGCATCGCGCCCGGCATCGATCTCATCCTGCCCGACATCGCCTTCATCGAGGAGGAGCGGCAGGACCTCGTCGGCATCATCATCACCCACGCGCACGAGGACCATTACGGCGCGCTCCTCGACCTGTGGCCGCGCCTGCGCGCCCCGGTGTATGCGACGCGCTTTACAGCGGGCCTCATCGAGGCGAAGGCCATCGAGAACGGCAAGGAGGTCCGGCCGGAGGTCCGCGTTGTGGAGCAGGGCGCCATCCTCGACCTCAATCCGTTCAAGGTCGAGCTCGTCGCCGTCTCCCACTCGATCCCCGAGCCGAACGCGCTCGCCATCCGGACACCGCTCGGCACGGTCGTCCACTCCGGCGACTGGAAGATCGACCCGACCCCCGGCGTCGGCCGTCCCATCGACGAGGGCCGGCTGAAGGCGATCGGCGAGGCGGGCGTTCTCGCGCTGATGTCCGACTCCACCAACGCGACGCGGCCCGGCCGCTCGCCGTCCGAGCAGGACGTCGGGGAGAGCCTGAAGGCGATCGTCCGTGCCGCGCCGTACCGCGTCGCCGTCACCGCCTTCTCGTCCAACGTCGCCCGCATCCGCGCGGTGTTCGAGGCGGCGCTCGCCGCGGACCGGCACGTCGTCGTCATGGGCCGGGCAATGAAGCGCGTCATCGAAGTCGCGCGCGAGTGCGGCTTCCTCGACGGCCTGCCGCCGTTCCTGTCGGAGGACGATTTCGGCCACCTGCCGCGGGACAAGGTCGTCCTGCTCCTCACCGGCAGTCAGGGCGAGGAGCGGGCGGCGCTCGCCAAGATCGCCAACGACGAGCATCCGCGCGTGGCGCTCTCGCCGGGCGACCGGGTGATCTTCTCCTCCCGCACCATCCCCGGCAACGAGAAGGCCGTCGGCGCGATCGTGAACGGGCTCGCCGAGCAGGGGATCGAGGTGGTGACGGACGCGACCACGCTCGTCCACACCTCCGGCCACCCGCGGCGGGACGAGCTCCTCGAGATGTACGGCTGGCTGAAGCCGAAGGTGGTCGTCCCCGTCCACGGCGAGGCGATCCACCTCGCCGCGCAGGCCGACCTCGCCCGCGAGGCGGGGATCGAGGACGTCGTCATGGCCGAGAACGGCAAGATGATCCGCCTCGCTCCCCTCCCGGCGGAGGTGGTGGATGAGGTGATGGTCGACGTCCTCCTGATGGACGGAAAGCTCCTCAGGACGCCCGACCAGGCGAACATCCGCGAGCGTCGGGCGCTCGCCTTCGCCGGCGTCGTCACCTGTGTGGTGGTGCTGGACGAGCGCTTCGAGCTCGACGACGACCCGGAGGTGAACCTCATCGGCATCCCCGCGAAGGATGACGCGGGCGAGACCTTCAAGGAGAGCCTCGTCGAGGAGGTCGCGGGCGCGGTGGAGTCGATCCCGCGCCACCGCCGCCGAGACCGCGACCTGGTCGCCCAGGCGGCGCGGCGGGCGATCCGCTCCCATATGAACAACCGGTGGGGCAAGAAGCCCGTCACCCACGTCTTCGTCGTCAACCTCGCCTGAGCCCATGACTCTCCTGAGACCATGATCGGCCGCCTCAACCACGTTGCGATCGCGACCGCCGACCTCGCCGCCGCCACCGGCGTGTACCGCGACGCGCTGGGCGCAGCCGTCTCCGCGCCACAGGACCTGCCGGAGCATGGGGTCCGTGTGGTGTTTGTGACGCTGCCGAACACCAAGATCGAGCTCCTCGAGCCGCTGGGCGACGCCTCGCCCATTGCCGCCTTCCTCGCGAAGAACCCCGCCGGCGGGCTGCACCACGTCTGCTACGAGGTGGAGGACATCCGCGCCGCGGCCGCTCGCCTCGCCGCCGCTGGCGCCCGCGTGCTCGGCGACGGCGAGCCGAAGATCGGCGCCCACGGCAAGCCGGTCCTCTTCCTCCACCCGAAGGACGTCGGCGGCGTCCTCACCGAGCTTGAAGAGGTCTGATGCCGGTCGGCAGCGCGATCGCCATCTTCTTCATCATCTGGTGGCTGACATTCTTCATCGTCCTTCCCTTTGGCGCCCGTCGCAGGCCGTCTGCGCACGAGAGGATCGCCGGGACGGACGCCGGTGCACCCGCGCGGACGCTGCTCCTGCGCAAGATGCTGGTCACCACGGTGCTCGCCGCGGTCGTCTTCGGCGGCGTCTACTGGGTGATCGTCGAGAGCGGCCTTACGCTGGACGAAATTCCGCTGCCGAGCCCGCCGGGCGTGGGCGGCGATCCCTCCTGACCACGTTCCACAACCAAAAATCGGCATACCGCATCAATATCAGGCAGTGCGGCAATTGCCTGCGGCGAACAGTGCCTTATCCTTTCGTCGGCGACGTTGTTTAGGCCGGCGCTTATCCGATGGGAGAGCGTCGGTGCTTGACGCCTGTCGTGTCGTTCAATCCTGAGAGGGAATGCCACATGCGCCATCTGATCGCCCTGACCTTCGCGGCCGGCCTCGCCGTCGCTTCGGGCCCCGCTCTCGCCGACAATGCCTCCGGCACGATCGAGAGCTGGGACGCGACGACGAACTGCATCACGCTGACCGACGGCAACGTCTACTGCCTCGGCCCGGACGTGAGGACCGAGGGCCTGATTGCCGGGACGGACATCAACATTGTCTACGAGACGGTTGGTGGCGTGAACCAGGCGTCCGAGATCACCGTCCGCCAGTAACGCCCGGCACCGGCGCGGCTGAGGCGAACACCTCCCGCGGCGCCCGCCCTCCATGCTGTCGCGCGGCGGCTTCCGCTGCCGCGTGAACCCCTTTATGTCGCCGCCGTGAGGCGCGATCGCGCGGCCATACGGGAGCGGACGTGACCACCTTTGGCACGACCTTGAGAGAGGCGGAGGTGGAGCGTCTCTCCGACCTGATGACAACGGCCGTGACTGAGGGCCGTGCCATCGACCGGCCTCTCGCGGCGGACCTCGCAATGGCCGATGCCTACCGGATCGCGGCCGCGGTTGCCGCCCGGCGGCAGAGGAGCGGCGATCGTCGCGCCGGCCGCAAGTTCGGCTTCACCAACCGCTCGATCTGGGCGCGCTACGGCGTCGACACCGCTATGCTTGGCGACATGTGGGACAGCACTGTCACCCGGACGGACGGCCAGGGAACGCTGTCGCTCGCCCGTCTTGCCGAGCCGCGGCTGGAGCCGGAGATCGTGCTGGGCCTCCGCGCAGCGCCCAACCCTTCGGCAGGGCCGGAGGCGCTCGCCGATGCGGTGGAGTGGATCGCGATCGGCTGCGAGGTGGTGCAGTCGGTCTTTCCCGGCTGGGTGTTCACCGCGGCCGAGACCGTGGCCGCCGGTGGGCTGCACGGCCGCCTCCTCGTCGGCGCGCCTGTGCCGCGCGGGGCGCCGGCGTTCGCCAGCCTCATCGCCACGCTGCCCGGCGTGGAGCTCGTGGTGGAGCGCGACGGGGTGGAAATCGCCCGTGGCGCCGGCGCGAATGCGCTCGACGGCCCGCTCAGCGCGCTCGCCAACGCCGTGGCGACGCTCGCCCGTCATCCGGAGCACCCGCCGCTCGGCGCTGGCGAGGTCGTCACCACCGGCACGGTCGCCGACGCGTACCCCCTCTCGCCAGGCGAGGCGTGGACGATCCGCTCTGTCGGCGATGTCCTGCCGCCGCTGACGGTCCGCACCACGGCCTGACCGCGCGGAGAGCCGCGTCCGGCGGCCCCGGCGTGGCCTACTTCGCCATCGCCTCCTCGCGGTCGCGCACCGAAGGCTCCTTCTCCTCCTCGCCAGGCAGTGGCGCGTCGGCGTCCTGCCGCTGCCGGTTCCACATCTCTGCGTACAACCCGCCGCGCTCCACGAGCTCCATGTGCGTGCCGCGCTCCACGATCCGTCCGGCCTCGAGCACGATGATCTGGTCGGCGCCGACCACCGTCGACAGGCGGTGCGCGATCATCAGTGTGGTGCGCCCCTGCGCGACCTCCTCGAGCGCGGCCTGGATCTCCTCCTCGGTTCGCGTGTCGAGGGCGGAGGTCGCCTCGTCGAGGATCAGGATCGGCGGCGCCTTCAGGATGGTCCGGGCGATCGCGACACGCTGCTTCTCGCCGCCGGAGAGCTTCAGCCCGCGCTCGCCGACCTCCGTGTCGTAGCCCTTCGGCAGCGCCTCGATGAACGGCCCGATCTGCGCCATCCGCGCCGCCTCCTCGATCTCCGCGCGGCTCGCGGCCGGCCGCCCGTAGGCGATGTTGTAGGCGATCGTGTCGTTGAAGAGGACGGTGTCCTGCGGGACGATGCCGACGCGGCGCCGCAGCGAATCCTGCGTGACGTCGCGGATGTCCTGCCCGTCCACCGTGATCCGGCCGCCCGTCACGTCGTAGAAGCGGTAGAGGAGGCGCGAGATGGTCGACTTGCCCGCGCCGGAGGGGCCGACGATGGCGAGCGTCGTCCCCGCCGGGACCTCGAACGAGATGCCGTGCAGGATCGGCCGGTCGGGGTCGTAGTGGAACGACACATCCTCGAAGCGGACGGTGCCGGCCCTGACCTCGAGTGGCGGCGCGCTCGGGCGGTCCACCACCTCCTGCGGGATGTGGAGCACCTTGAACATCTCCTCGATGTCGGCGAGCGCCTGCTTGATCTCGCGGTACACGAAGCCGATGAAGTTGAGCGGGATGGCGAGCTGCATGAGGAGCGCGTTCACCATCACGAAGTCGCCGATGGTCTGCTCGCCGGCCATGACCGCCCGCGCCGACATCACCATGAGGACGATCATGCCGACGGAGAAGATCACCGTCTGGCCCATGTTGAGCCAGGACAGCGACGTCCACGTCCGCGTCGCCGCCGCCTCGTAACGCGCCATCGAGCGGTCGAAGCGGTCGGTCTCCATCGCCTCGTTGTTGAAGTACTTGACCGTCTCGTAGTTGATCAGGCTGTCGATCGATTTCGCGTTGGCGTCCGTGTCGGACTCGTTCATCTCGCGGCGGATGGTGATGCGCCACTGCGAGGCGAGCACCGTGAACCAGACATAGGCGAGCACCATCAGCGCGATGACGCCGACGTAGGACCAGGAGAACTGGTAGGCGATCACGGCCGCCATCAGGCCGAACTCGAAGATCGTCGGCAGCGCGTTGAGGATCGTGAAGCGGACGAGGGTCTCGATGCCCTTGACCCCGCGGTCGATGACGCGGCTGAGCCCGCCGGTGCGCCGCTGAAGGTGGTAGCGCAGCGAGAGGGCATGGAGGTGGACGAAGGTGCGCCGGCCGAGCTGGCGGACGGCGTGCTGGCCGACCCGGGCGAACAGGGCGTCGCGCAGCGAGTTGAAGCCCATCGCGAGCACACGGCCGACGCCGTAGGCGACGACGAGCATCACCGGCGCGAGGAGGAAGGCGGGGACATGCCAGCCGGACTGCGCGTTCGCCGCCACCGCGCCCGCGCCGAACTCGTCCGCCGACAGCGCATCCGTCGCCCACTTGAAGGTGTAGGGGACGAGGACGGTGATGATCTTGGCGAGGACGAGAGCGAGGACCGCGATCCCGACCCGCGCCTTCAGGTCCGGCCGGTCGGACGGCCACATGTAGGGCCACAGCCCGCGCAGCGCGGCGGCCGTCCCGCCCTTGTCGGCGGTGATCCGGGTGCGGTCGCTCATGCGGGGCGTGCGGCGGGAGGGGAGGTGCGTGCCATCGCACCAATGTAAGGCCTCACGGGGGTGATGGCGAGGGAACGCCCGCGCTCTCTCCGCGGCCCCGATGCGTGAGCCGCATCACTGGAAGTTGCGCCCCTTCGGCAGCGCCCGCCGGGTGGCGGAGCGACGGACGGCGAGGTCCGACCAGTCGGTCTGGGCCGAACGCGGCGTGCCCCAGGTGGCGGCCGGTGCGGGCGGGCTGTCGGGCTCCGCCGGTGCGATCTCGCCCCGGCGGACGCGGTCGGCCGCTGTCCGGTGCGCGGCGAGGGAGGCGACGACGGCGCGGTTCCTGTCGTGCACCGCGGTGGCATCCTCCGCGAGGTCCGGGCGCTCTTTGAGGAGCCGGGCGAGGCGCGAGCGCGGCTTCAGCTCGGTGCGGAGGTCGACGCCGGGGCTCTTCACCTCGTCCGCATGGTCGAGCGTGTCCCAGCCGCCATGGTCCTCCGTCATGCGGGTGAGGAGGTGCGTCCTGTCCTCCAGCCGCTCCGCGATGAGGTGGACGACGCCGTCCTCCGACTGCACGCGTCCCGACACCTTCACGAACCGCGCGCCGAGGACGACGGCGCGGAACGCCTCGAACACCTTCGGCCAGACGATGATGTTGGCGATCCCCGTCTCGTCCTCCACCGTCATGAAGATGACGCCCTTCGCCGACCCGGGCCGCTGGCGGACGAGGACGAGCCCCGCGACTGAGGCGCGCCGGCCGGCGGCGGCGGCGATCCGCTCCGCCGGGATGACGCGCTCGGCGGCAAGCTCGCGCCGCACGAAGGCGGCCGGGTGCGCCTTCAGGGAGAGCGACAGGAAACGGTAGTCGTTGATGACCTCCTCGCCCGGCGGCATCGGCGGCAGGTCCGCGGCGGCCTCCTTCTGGAGGTCGGCGTGGTCCGCGGCGGCGAACAGCGGCAGGTCCTCCGGCCGCCCCGCCGCGTCGAGCCCGCGGGCGGCCCACAGCGCATCGCGGCGGGAGAGGCCGATCGAGCCGAACGCGTCCGCATCGGCGAGCCGCTCGATGGCGGCCCTAGGGAGCCCGGTCCTGAGCCAGAGGTCGCGCACCGAATCGTAGCCCGCCCCGCGCCGCTCCACGAGGACGGCCATGTCCGCCTCCCGCAGCCCCTTCACCTGCCTGAGGCCGAGCCGCACCGCGCGGCGCGAGCGGATGGCGCCCCGCATCGAGCGATGATCCGGGTGGAGGCGCTCGGCCGCCCGCGGCCCCGGCTCCAGCGTGCAGTCCCAGCCGGAATGGTTGATGTCGACCGGCCGCACCTCGACGCCATGCAGCCGCGCGTCGCGCACGATCTGCGCCGGGGCGTAGAAGCCCATCGGCTGCGAGTTGAGGAGGGCGGCGCAGAAGACGTCCGGGTAGTGGCACTTCAGCCAGCACGAGGCGTAGACCAGCAGCGCAAAGCTGGCCGCATGGCTCTCGGGAAACCCGTACTCGCCGAACCCCTCGATCTGCCGGAAGCAGCGCTCGGCGAAGTCGGGGTCGTAGCCCTTCCGCTTCATGCCCTCGATCATCTTCTCCTGGAAGGTGCCGATGGTGCCGACCTTCTTGAAGGTCGCCATGGCGCGGCGGAGCTGGTCGGCCTCGCTCGGCGTGAAGCCGGCGGCGACGATCGCGATCCGCATCGCCTGCTCCTGGAAGAGCGGCACACCGAGCGTCTTGCCGAGCACCGCCTTCAGCTCCTCCGATGGATAGGTGACGGCCTCCTTGCCCTGCCGGCGGCGGAGGTACGGGTGCACCATGTCGCCCTGGATCGGCCCGGGGCGGACGATCGCGACCTCGATCACGAGGTCGTAGAAGGTGCGGGGGCGAAGGCGCGGCAGCATCGACATTTGCGCGCGGCTCTCGATCTGGAAGACGCCGAGCGTGTCGGCGCGGCAGATCATGTCGTAGGTGTCGGGGTCCTCGGCGGGGATGGTCGCGAGGGTCACCGGCCAGCGGTACTGCGGGACGCCGGCTTCGCCTGATGTGGCGGAGGCAGCGGCGCCCTGCGTGACGCCTGCTGCAGCAGGATCGCCCGTGCTGACGTCGACGACAGCGACGCCGGCATTGCAACCGACGCCCGAGCTGGCCTCAGCGGAGGCGATCGCACCCGCAATCGCGCGAGCACCCGCACCTCCACTTCCAATCGGAAGCTCATGCCCGTGTGCGGAGCCCGCCTCGCACCCCCCGTCGGTCACGAGAGAGACCGACGGTCGCCCCCCCACTGCCGCCTCTCTGGTCAGATGCAACGTACCGCATGACGCTGGTCCGGGGCTTGCCGGCGCGACCTCGATCGCCGCGGCGGGCGGGGCGCCGGCGCTGAACGGGGCCGCCATCGCCGGCACCTCGGCGGGCGGCGGGAAATCCGCCGCATAGTGGTCGGCGATGAAGGCGAGGGCCTTCCGCACGCAGGTGAGCATCCCGAGGGCGAGGACATCGATCTTCAGGATCCCCAGCGAGTCGATGTCGTCTTTGTCCCACTCGATGTTGGTCCGCCCGTCCATGGCGGCCTTCACGATCGGGACGAGCTCATCGAGCCGGCCGCGGGTGATGACGAAGCCGCCGACATGCTGCGACAGGTGGCGCGGAAAGCCGGCGATCTCGCGCGACAGGCGGGTGAGGTGGCCGATGCGGCCGTCCTCCGGCGAGAGGCCGGCGCGGGCGGCGTCCTCGGCGGAGACGCCCGTCGTCGACCAGCCCCAGATGGTGGCCGACAGCGAGGAGACCGCATCCTCCGAGAGCCCCAGCGCCTTGCCGACCTCGCGCGCCGCCGAGCGGGCGCGGTAGGAGATCACCGTCGCGGCGATCCCCGCCCGGTCGCGGCCGTACTTCTCGTAGATGTACTGGATCACCTCTTCGCGCCGCTCGTGCTCGAAGTCGACGTCGATGTCGGGCGGCTCGCGCCGCTCTGGCGAGATGAAGCGCTCGAAGAGGAGGTCCGATCGCTCCGGGTCCACCTCCGTCACGCCGAGGCAGAAGCAGACCGCCGAGTTCGCCGCCGAGCCGCGGCCCTGCGCGAGGATCCCGCGCTCGCGGGCGAAGCGGACGACGTCGTAGACGGTGATGAAGTAGGGCGCGTAGTCGAGGCCGCGGATGAGGGCGAGCTCGTGGTCGAGAAGGGCGCGCACCTTCGCCGGCACACCGGCCGGATAGCGTCGCCGCGCCCCGTCCTCCGTCAGGCGCTCCAGCGTCTCCTGCGGCGTGCGGCCGGGGTCGGTCGGCTCCTCGGGGTACTCGTAGCGCAGCTCGTCCAGCGAGAAGCCGAGGCGGTCCATCACGCGGCGCGTCTCCGCCACCGCCTCCGGGACGGCCGCGAAGAGCCGCGCCATCTCGGCCGGCGACTTCAGGTGACGCTCGGCGTTGGGGGCGAGGAGGCGGCCCGCCTCATCGACGGTGGTGTGCTCGCGGATAGCGGTGAGAACATCCTGCAGCGGCCGTCGGTCGGGCGCGTGGTAGAGCGGGAGGTTGGTGCCAAGCGGTCGGAGGCCGAGCGCCTTCGCAAGGTGGGCGCCGGCGAGGAGGCTGCGCGTATCGTCTGCGCCGTAGGGGACGTTGAGGGCGAGGCGGAGCGGCTCCGTCACCCGCGGCGCCAGCCGGCGGACGGTGTCGGCCAGCCGCTCCGCCGCCGTCCGGCGCACCGGGTTTCCGCGACGAGTGTCGCCCGATGGCGGGTCCGCGAGGCGGGCGACCGGCGCGACAGTCTCCGTGTCCGGCTCGGCGTCCGCATCCGGCGCCACCCTGCCCGTGCCCATGGCGCTCTCCGGCGTCGCACCCTGCTGGCGCGCCAATCCCGGAGCGACCTCGTCGTCCCTCGCCGTCTCGAACACCAGCGCGAGGACGAGGCCCTCGCACCATTCGAGGAGGTCGCCCAGCGTGAGGCGGCAGAGGCCCTTCTCGCCGCGCATGTTGCCCGCGGTGAGGAGGCGGCAGAGGCGGCCGTAGGCGGCGCGGTCGGTCGGCCAGGCGAGGATGTCGGGCGTCCCATCCTCGAACACGAGGCGGCAGCCGACGGCGGTGCGCAGCCCGACCTCGCGTCCGGCGAGGTGGGCGCGCACGACGCCCGCAAGGCTGTTGCGGTCGGCGAGCGCGAGGCCGGACAGCCCCAGCGCCGCCGCGGTGACGACGAGTTCCTCCGGGTGCGAGGCGCCGCGCAGGAACGAGAAGTTGCTGGCGGCGGCGAGCTCAACGAACCCCGTCACGTCCCCTCCGTTCCGCCGGGCTCAGGCGAAGAGGCCATGGACGAACCAGCGCGGCAGCGCCGTCTCGCCGTAGAGGCCGTGGCGGAACATCCAGAAGCGGCGGCCCTCCACATCCTCGACGCGGAAATAGTCGGCCGTCTCGCCCCCTTCCTCCCACCATGCGGGGGCGATGCGCTCGGGCCCCTCGGCAGCCGCGACGAGGTAGGCGACACGGCGCCAGCGGAAGCGGATCGGCGGCCCGTCCGGGACGCCCGCCACCGTCTCCACCGGCTCGGGCGGCGTGAAGAGGCGGAGCGGCCGTTCGGGCGGCCGCTCCGCAGCCCACATCGGCATCAGCCAGCCGGGACCAGGAGCCGGCGCGGCTGTGAAGGCCTCGGCTCCAGCGGCGAAGGGAGCCATCGGCCTTGCCGTGCCGCCGCCATCCGAGCTGCCGGGCATCCCGGCGACCGCGGACGAAGGGCACGCCCCCGGTGCACCGGCCACCACGGACGGGGCGGTTGGAGGAGGGCTTGCCGGCGGATCGGGCCAGCGATCCGGCCTCGGTGCCTGCCCGGTAGCCCCTTGCCTTGCCTCGGCTGCGGCGGACATCGAGCCCTCTGGGTGGAGCGCCCGCTCGCCGCCTGCGATCTGGTCGAGCGGTGGGCGCGGGACGGGGGCAGCGCCTTCGCTGGCCTCAGGCGGCGCCCCGCCGGCAGGGCGGAGGGGGCCTGTCCCCGACGCGGCACGGCTCCGGGACTCGCCGGCGCCGGCGGGGCCGACAGGGCGGGCGACGCGCCACGGCGAGGCGCCGGGAGCCGGCAGCCCCACCTCGCGGGCGGGACGCGTGAGACCGGCGCGCACGGGGTCGTGGGTGTCGACGGGCACGAAGCGGCGGACCGCATCTCCGCCCAGCCGTTCGCAGAGGGTGTCGATGAGCCGGGCGAGGTCCGCCGCCATCTGCTCGACACCGTCGAAGCTCACCTGGCGGGGGGCGAGGGGCGCCGTCTCGTCGGCGTGGAGGCGGACGATGTCGATGCCGCCGTCGGTATCGATGCGCTCGGCGAGGAGGCGGAGGCGCGGGATGAGGAGCGTGCGCATCCGCTCCGCCTCGGCGACGGGCTCGCTGGCGCCGACGGCGGTCTCCCTCACCTCGCCGTTCGCCTCGAACAGGCGGAGGCGCAGCGTCAGCGCCCCTTCACCGCGCCGCACGAGGAGCCGGGCGATCTCCTCGCCGAGCGCGCCGAGCGCCGCCGCGAGCGGCTCCACGTCCACCACAGGCTCGGCGAAGCGGCGCTCCGCCATCACCGGCGCCACCGGGGCAAGGGGCGTGATCGGCTCGGAAATGTGCCCTTCCACCGCATCGATCCGCCGGGCGAGGAGGGGGCCGAAGCGGTGCACGAGCGGGGCGCGGGGTTGGCGCAGCACGTCACCCACCGTCTTGAGGCCGACCCTGTGGAGGACCTGCACCATCTCCTCCGGCAGCTGCAGCGCGGCGACGGGGAGGGGGGCGACGGCGGCGATCTCGTCGCCTGAGGGCACGCACCAGCGACCGGTCTCACCTTCCACTCCACCCGCTGATGCGCAGCGATGCCGTTCCCCGGCGAGAGGCGCCCGCCCAGGCTCGCCAGAGCCGCCCCCGCCGGCGCCACGCTCACCCGCTGTCCTGTCGAGAGGAGCGGGCGAGCCGACGGGCCAGCGGGCGCTGTCATCCTGGTCAGGCCCATGCCCGGGCGATGTCGCCCCACTGCTTCCCGCGGCGGGATTGGCGACCGTCTGCCTCGCGCCAGGGTGTTGCGCTGCGCCGGACGAAGGGGCTGTGGTCGGCTGCTGGCCAGGCACGACGGATGCGCGGCTGTGAGACTTCGGCCCTCCGGCGACCTCGCCGGACGCCGCGGAGCCGTCGGCCGCGATGTTGTTCGATGGACGTCCCTCAGCGGCGACGGCCGAAGTGCCGCCACCGTAGCGTGCGAGCGCCCAGGCCACGGCCGGACGGTCGGCGACCGCGACCGCTCCCGTGTAGCCCGCGCGGGAGAGGCGGGCGAGGAGGTCCTCCACCAGTCCGGCCTCGCCGCCGAACAGATGGGCGCAGCCGGTGATGTCGAGGAACAGCCCGTCGGGAGGGGTCAGCGCGACGAGCGGGGTGTAGCGGTCGGCGGCCCGGGCGATGGCGGCGAGCGCTGCTGCATCGGCCTCGGGATCGGCGGGGTCGACGAGGAGGGCCGGCACCATCGCCCGTGCATCGGCAAGGCCCTGCCCGGGCTGCAGGCCGGCTGCGGCAGCGCGCTCGTCCACCGCGTCGAGCACGCTTGCGCCATGGCTTTTGCGGACGGTGGCGCGGGGCGGCTCGGCCGTGTGGCCCGTTCCGCCGGTCTTGCCCTCGCGCGCCAACCCTGCACGCGACCGCTCGCGGGCAAGGCGGTCGGTCGCAAGCCGCGGCAGGACGAGATGCAGGATGCGGCGCTCTCGGGTCATCGGCTCTGCCACGAAGGAGGCTTGCGGGTGCTGAACAGGCGGACCACGGCCGGCTCCACCGATGGTCGCGCGACCGGGGGAAGCGTCACGGGCTGCGCGTCGCCCGAAGCAGGCCCGGCGCCGACGGCTGCCGGAGGGGCGCCGGGCTGGTGCCGGAGAAGGAGATCAGCGCATGGACCCCATTTGTTCTTTATTGCCGCCGCCCTCCAGACCGGCAGATCCATCAGCAGCCGGCCGGCATCGCCGGTCCTGCTCGGGCGAGGGGACAGCCGCCACATCGAGCGGCAGGCCGTTGCCGGGAGGTCGGTCCCGGTTGTCATGAGGTAAACGGGAATGCCTCTCGCCTCGCTGCGAAGGGCGAGGCGTCTGGTCGTGGTGAGGTTGAGCTGGCGGCAGGTGGCCGGCAGCTCCCCCACCGCCGCCGACACGGCACCGGAGGCGAGAGCCTGTTCCAATGTCCATAGAACATCGCGTGAACTTCTTGTTCTGACGAGAAGGACGGCATCCGGATCGCAGCCGAGTGCGGCGAGGCCCGGGCCGTAGAGCGCGCCGCGATCGGCCTCTGTGCGCGGCTGCGTCGCCCACACCAGGGGCCGGGCAGGCGAGGCGCCGCGGACGAGGCTCAGTACAAGTCCAGCAACGGCGGACGCGGCTGCTTCGGTCTCTCCGGAGAGGAGATGGACCGATCGCATGAGCCCCTCGAGCCCATGCGAAGGCGCGGCATCGGCCCGCCCCGCGAAAGGCCGGGGAACATGGAGCGTAGTGACCGAAGAGTTAATGTTCCGCATATGTACAGAACATACCGGAACATTCTGTCCTGTCAAGGCGCCGATTGCAATCTATGAGTGTAGTTCCGACAACCAAAGCGGGACAACTCCGAACAAAGCCGGGATCGCGAAGTCGTCGATCCGCATACAAACCCGTATACGGCGCGTGTCCGACTGACGCACGGCCGCCGCCGGACTTTGCTGCCCTTTGCGGCTCGCCTAACTACCAGTCACATAAACGAGCCGCCCGTCCACGCGGGAGGCCGCATCGGCGCCGCTGCACGGCCGGAGACGGGAACCGCGATGATCGAGCTCAGAGACGTGCGACTGACGCTCGGCCGCTCCACACAGCCGGTCACCGTGCTGAACGGCGCGAATCTCGTGGTGCCGGAAGGCCTCTCGATCGGCGTCGTCGGCCCGTCAGGCTCCGGAAAATCGACACTGCTGATGGTGCTCGCCGGGCTGGAAAGGCCCGACTCCGGCATCGTCCGCGTCGCCGGGCGCGACCTCACAAAGCTATCGGAGGATGACCTCACCACGTTCCGCGGCGAGACGATCGGCATCGTCTTTCAGTCGTTCCACCTTATCCAGACGATGACGGCGCTCGAGAACGTTGCCGTTCCCCTGGAACTCGCCGGCACGCCCGACGCCGAGGACCGTGCGGCCGCCGAGCTTGCCGCCGTCGGCCTCAAGGACCGCCTCCGCCACTATCCCTCGCAGCTCTCGGGCGGCGAGCAGCAGCGCGTCGCGATCGCCCGCGCCCTCGCCCCGCGGCCGCGGATCCTCCTTGCCGACGAGCCGACCGGGAACCTCGACGCCGCCAACGGGCGCGCCATCGCCGATCTCCTCTTCGCTGCCCAGGCCGAGCGTGGGCAGACCATGGTCCTCGTCACCCACGACGCCGCGCTCGCACGCCGCTGCGACCGCGTGGTCGACGTCAGCGCCGGCCGGATCGTGCGTGATACGGACGCCGCCGCGTGACCGCCGAGACCGCCGTCCGCGTCGCGCCGCGGCCGTTCCGCGCCACGCTCCCGCTCCCGGTCCGCTTCGCCTTCCGCGAGCTGCGGGCCGGCCTCTCGGGCTTCTACGTTTTCATCCTGTGCATCGCACTCGGCGTCGGCACGATCGCGGCCGTCAACTCCCTCGCCGTCGGGCTGACGGAGGGGATCGAGGCGGAGGGGCAGGCGATCCTCGGCGGTGATGCGAGCTTTTCCCTCATCCACCGCGAGGCGTCGGCGGATGAGGCGGCCTTCCTCGAGGCCGCCGGCCGCCTGTCGCGCCTCGCAACGTTGCGCGCCATGGCCCGTGCACCGTCCGGCCGGCAGACGCTGGTGGAGCTGAAGGGCGTCGACGGCGCCTACCCGCTCTATGGCACGCTGGAACTTCGTTCCAATGCCAGCGCTGCCGACGCATTCGGCCCTGCGGCCGGACCCGTGCCGGCGCTCGTCGACGAGAGCCTGCTCGCAACCGCGGAGCTGTCCGTCGGCGACACCTTCTCCCTCGGGAGAGCGACCGCGGTCGTGCGCGACGTCATCGTCCGCGAGCCGGACCGTCTCGCGGGCGGCATCGGCTTCGGCCCCCGCGTGATCGTTCCCATCGACCGGCTCGCCGAGACGGGGCTCGTCGACGTGGGCAGCCTGGTGCGCTGGCGCTACAACATCGCGGGCGTCGATGGCCCGATCGCCGAACCGGCGTTGAAGGACCTCATCGAGACGGCGGACGCGCGCTTCCCGTCGGCCGGCTGGCGCACCGAGACGCGCGCGGACGCCGCGCCCGGCCTTCGCGACAGCATCGCCCGGTTCGCGCAGTTCCTGACGATCGTCGGCCTTACCGCGCTCGGGGTTGGCGGCGTCGGCGTCGCCAACGCGGTGCGCGCCTTCATCCTGAAGAAGCGGCAGACGATCGCGACCGTGCGCATCCTCGGTGGCGGCCAGCGTGTCGTCCTCGCCACCTACGCCGTGCAGATCGGCGTCGTCACCGCCGTCGGCATCCTCGCCGGGCTCGTCATCGGCGCGGCCGCGCCGCCGATCGCCGGGATCGCGCTCGACGGCGTGCTGCCGACATCGGGCCTCATGCGGCCGTTCCCCGGCGCGCTCGCGCTCGCGGCGCTCTACGGGGTCCTCACGGCGATGGCCTTTGCGACGCTGCCGCTCGGGCGGGCGCTCACCGTGCGGCCCGCATCGCTGTTCCGCGGCGATGTCGAGGAGGCGGACGCCCGGCCGCCCCGCATTGTGTTGGCCGCTGCCGTCCTGTTCGCCGCCCTCCTTGCGGTGACCGCGGTCGTCGCGGCGCATGACCGGGTCATCGCGGTCGCCGCCGTCGGCGGGGTCGTCGCGGTCTTCCTCACCCTCCGGCTCGTCGCCGCGGGCGTCGTCGCGCTCGCCCGCCGGGTGCCCAAGGGCCGGCGCTTCACCACCCGGTTCGCGATCACCAACATCCACGCCCCCGGCGCGCTGACGCCGACGGTGGTGCTCTCGCTCGGCCTCAGCCTCACCCTCATCGTGACGCTCGCGCTGGTCGACGCCAACCTCCGCGCCACGCTGACGGCGCGCCTGCCCAGCGTCGCGCCGTCCTTCTTCTTCCTCGACATCGGTCGCGAGGAGAAGCAGCCCTTCGCCGCGACGGTGGCGCGGCTCGCCCCCGACGGAACGCTCGCCATGCAGCCGATGCTGCGCGGCCGGATCGTTTCGATCAACGGCATCGACGCGAAGGACTGGCCGGACACGGAGGCGTCGTGGGTCTTGCGCGGGGACCGCGGCGTCACCTTCTCCGACACCGTGCCGCCGAACAGCCGCGTCGTCGCCGGCGACTGGTGGAGCGAGGGCGACCCGGCGCGCAGCGTCTCCTTCGATGCCGAGCTTGCCGGCGAACTCGGCGTCGGCGTCGGCGACACGGTGCGCGTCAACGTCCTCGGACGGGAGGTGGAGGCGACCATCGCCAACCTCCGGGCGGTCGACTGGGACTCCCTCGCGATCAACTTCGTGATGGTGTTCTCGCCCAGCGTGCTCGCCGGCGCGCCGCATGCGACGCTCGCGACCCTGACGCTTCCCGAGGCGGGCACCGCCGACGAACTGCGGATCCTGCGCGAGGTCAGCGACGCCTTCCCGACAGTGACGAGCATCCGTGTGAAGGACGCCCTCGACACGGTGAACGGGATCGTCGGCCAGCTCGCGCTCGCGATCCGCGCGGCGGCCTCGGTGACGCTCGTCGCGGCCGTGCTCGTCCTCGCCGGCACCCTTGCGGCCGGGCACCAGAGGCGGATGCGCGACGCCGCCATCCTGAAGGTGCTCGGCGCCCGCCGGCGGACGCTCGTCGGCGCTTACGCGCTCGAGTATGCGCTCCTCGGCACGGCGACGGCCGTCTTCGGCATCGCCGCCGGCACGCTGGCGAGCTGGCTGATCGCCGTGGAGCTGATGGAGATCGACTTCGTGTTCATGCCGGGAGTGGCGGCGGCGACCGTGGTGCTTGCCGTGCTCGTCACCGTGGTGCTGGGCCTCGCCGGCGCCTGGCGCTCGCTCGGCGTCCGGCCCGCCCGCCTGCTGCGGAGCCTTTGAGCCGCCATCGCCGCAGAGCGGTGCCGATCGTTCGCGGGGCTGGCACGCCCGCTGTCGAGCGGCCTCTGCGCGGTCCTCTCGCCAGCGGAGCGGGGCCGGCGAGGTCAGGCCGCTTCGCGCCGGGGCACGGCGATCAGCGTCCTGGCAAGACCCGTCAGACGCGGCGGGCCGCGGCGATCGCGAGGACGAGCCACCCGATGATGAGCGCACCGCCGCCGAACGGCGTCGCCATGCCCGCTTCAGCCGGGCCGCCGAACGCGAGAATGTAGAGCGAGCCGCAGAAGACGAGCACGCCGAGCCCGATCAGCCACGATGCGGCGGCGAGAAGGCCCGGCAGCACATGGCCCTTCAGCGCGCCGAGGGCGACGAGGAGCACCGCGTGGAGTCCCTGATACTCGACCGCCAGCCGGAACACGTCCGGCCGCACGAGGATCGGCCGCCCCTCGAGCGCATGCGCCCCGAAGGCTGCCAACGCCACCGCCGTCGCCCCATAGAGCGCCCCAACAAGCACCACCCGCATCCGCGTCCATCCCTCGCCGTGCCGCTGCGCGCCGGCAGCCTCGCCAACCTCCGGCGATGGCCGCATGCGCCAGTTCCGGCGGCCTCGCCCCGCCTCGTCCGAGGCCCGACGCTCCGTAGCAAGAAGAACGCCGCCTGTCCCCGGCTTTGCGCATCGACCATGGCGATCGGCGGAGAGGTAGCCCGAGCGCCGCCGCCATCCGGGTGGGCGCGGACGCCGCCTTGTCACGTCCGTTCGGGCCTCCGGTCGGCCGGTGTCGCGGGTCCGGCCGCGTGCGGCGCGGCGAAATGAAGACTGTCGGGATTGCGTTCCCCCGCCGGCGCGGCGACCCTGCCGCCTCCTCCGGCGCCTGGAGACCCTCATGGCCCTTCACCGCGGCCGCGGCTTCGCGGCGATCAACTACCCGATCGGCATGAATCTCGGCGGCGACCCGAGCCAGGCGCTTGTCCATTCTAACCCGGACGGAAAGTTCATGGTCGCGCTGTCGGCCATCGACCTCGGGCAGGGGATGAAATCGGTCGTCCGCCAGATTGCCGCCGAGACGATCGGGGTGCCGATCGCCGACGTCTACGTGGACACCGCAGACTCCGACACCGGGCCGCACGACATGGGCTCGTTCGCCTCGCGCGGGACGCACCGGGTCGGCAACGCGGTCATCCAGGCGGCCAAGGAGGCGCGGGCGGTTCTGCTCGAGGCGGCTGCGGAGGAGCTCGAGGTGAACGCCGCCGACCTCGTCACCGACGGGCGCGGCAACATTCATGTCCGCGGCGCGCCCGGCCGGTCGATCACCGTCGCCGCCGCGTCCGGCGCAGCGCAGTTCAAGCAGGGCCGCACCGTGTCGGGCCGGGGGATCTTTCTCATCCCTCTCTCGCCGGTCGATCCGGAGACCGGCGAGATGACGCCCGTTTCCTGCTTCGCCCACGCGGCGCTGATCGTCGACCTCGAGGTGGACGACGAGACGGGCGAGGTCCGGGTCATCGAGATCAACTCGGCGTACGAGGTGGGGCGGGCGCTCAACCCGAAGCTCGTCGAGCAGCAGCTCGTCGGCGGCGCCTGGATGGGTCTGTCCCACGCCCTCTGGGAGACGACGGAGCCCTACTACCCGGACCGGCGGCACGGGCCGACGGACT
>JAESGF010000125.1_pt1 | contig 63468 bp, 66 predicted proteins | sample 9269621 | NCBI WGS metagenome assembly JAESGF01 (sample SAMN14515066, study PRJNA621663) | algae metagenome | isolation source: Tolypothrix carrinoi HA7290-LM1 and co-occurring heterotrophs from dry rock... | place: USA: Makauwahi cave, Kauai, Hawaii | collected 2011-01-06
AGACAAATTGAAAGCCGTTCCTAACTGGCAAAAACGGCTTAGAGAATACGTTGAACGGTTGATAGCTGGACAAACGGGAAATGATGGGTAGGTTTGTCCAGATATTAGCGAACAGCAACTAACCCGTTCCATTCCCTCCATGACACCTAAAGCTCATCGCTGGGTGGGGGAAATGGAAGAGATTGCCGAAACCTTTCAAGCGTTGGGTTTGACTGAGCGTACCTTTCAGGGAGCAGCCGATATTTACGATTTGGTGAAAGAAACCTCTTTGGGGAAGGAAACACCAGAAGAGCGTAAAGACACACGTAACTTTAGCGAAATTATTACTATTCTTTCTATTGAAAGTACATCAAATAACTTTTAAACTCATTCAGGAGACTTTCAACATGAGTAAAATACGTGGTGTTGTAGTCGATCCTAATGTATCTGGACGTTTAGCACTGCATGATGTCGATGCACCGACACCTTCACTAAGCGCGATCGTTTTGTTTGGTACTTCAGGGGGAAATGAATTTAATTCAACGCTCAACGCTTCTACAGTACTGGCGGTGCGAGTTTGTACGGTTTTATATTGTTTCACGAATTACAACGATAATCGGCAGAGTTGGGTTAAAACGGCTGGCAAATTTAGTAGAATCAGGTCAATTGCGTCCCCACATTGATTTAGAAGCTGATTGGACACAAATAGCTGAGGTAGCACAAAAATTACTTGATAGAGGCTTTCCAGGCAAGGCTGTATTGCACGTCGCGAATTGAAGACATCAGAACTAAGTTTAGTTGACACTCCCCGCGATAAATCGACGGGGATTCTTGTCTCACGGGGAGTCCAATGACTTTACCCTCCACAAGCTTACACTGAGTATCCCGCAGCGTTTAATGAAGCGCAGTTTAAAAAACGAGTTTTTTGGTTCCCAGTTATCAGTTCTACAAGATTTTGGGTTAGCCCCCAGGGTTCCGGATCAGGAACTGTCCGCTAGACCTACTTGGCTTTTTATGTGCGAATTACCGCTATTTATTCATATTAGCGCAATTTCAGACAAAGTTCAACTTTTCCGCATCACGGCTGACGGTTGAATAAATTCAACAAGAGCGCTTATATCCCCCGCTTGAAAGACGGGGGCTTTACGCATCACGCCTCGTAAGTTTTATGAAGCAGTCTGCAAAACCCATTACCCGACGTGGAATTAACAAAACACTCACTTGGGCTAGTTTCTACCTAATTATCTATAGGAATGAGCGCAAAAATAATTGTGCCTGCACATTATACAGTAGCGGTAATTCATGAATTACCGCTACTTACGACACGGCGTTACTATTGCGTAAGTCCCGATCTAGGTGAATATTTATCCAATAGTGATTAGGAATGGTGAGTTTGTCGTTGTTGATGATTTTCTTCGCTAATGTGCGGTATTCGTTACCCTGATCGCTATCAGGTGCGTACTCGTTAACAGTCATCCGACGCAATTCTGCGTGTTGAACGATGTTGTCGCGAGGTACGAAGTGAATCATTTGGGTGTTCAGACGTTCTGCCAGGGTTTCGATCAATTCGATTTCCCGGTCAACTTTACGGCTGTTACAAATCAAACCACCCAAGCGCACACCGCCGGTGTGAGCATACTTCAGAATACCGCGAGCGATGTTGTTAGCAGCGTACATCGCCATCATTTCACCGGAAGTAACGATGTAGATTTCTTGCGCTTTGCCTTCACGAATAGGCATAGCGAAACCACCACATACAACGTCACCTAATACGTCATAGGATACGAAGTCTACGTCTTGGTAAGCACCGTTTTCTTCCAAGAAGTTAATAGCGGTGATGATACCACGACCGGCGCAACCTACACCAGGTTCTGGACCACCAGATTCTACGCAACGCACACCACGGAAACCGGTGAGCATGACTTCGTGTAGTTCCAGGTCTTCCACTGCACCACGTTCAGCAGCGAGGTGAAGAACGGTGGTTTGAGCTTTACTGTGCAGCATCAAACGGGTAGAGTCAGCTTTGGGGTCGCAACCCACAATCAAAATGCGCTGACCCATTTCTGCCATAGCTGCAAGGGTATTTTGAGAGGTGGTAGATTTACCGATACCGCCTTTACCGTAGAAAGCTATCTGTCTAATTTTTTCATCAACGGACATGATTGTCTTGCTCCTGCAATTGGTTGATTGGTGGGTATTCAGCGTTTGTGTGATGCGGGAAGTGCCCGATTTATAGCGCTGACCGCGAGAAGAACGTGCCTGGAGGCGATCGCTCTCCCACTAAAATTATTGAAAGCATCATCGTTTCTGAGTTAAATTTGTTTTCTTTTGGTTTTATGATTATTTTTTGTCACTGGTCATTAGTTTTAACTAATGACCAATGATTTTAAGAATTAGGCACTTTACAAATACGTCATAATGTGTAGCAGCGCTTAATCCGAAGTAGAACTTGACCCGCGCTTTGCCCCAATTCAAAATTCAAGTCTTATTTTTGAATTTTGAATTTTGAATTTTGAATTCCCCGCAGGGGTTACTTGTTCAAAATAGCGCCCTTCAATTTGTCAACACGAGCAACTGCGGCGTTTGTGTCTTCTGTGGATGCACCAACGGAAGCCATTGATTCTTTCAGATGAGAAACGATCGCATCGAAGTGTGACTGCTGTAGATTCATACCCGCGTGGGTTTTTTCCATTGTCCGACCAGAGTATTGGTTGGGACCCTCAAAAATTTGAGCGAAGAAAGCAACTTGATGCTGGCGTTGCTTTTCCATATCTGTATTAGCAAAAAACGGTTGGAGGGTGTTATCTGCTAAAATACGTTTGTGGAAATCTTGAACCACTTTATCTAGAGTTGCTTGTCCGCCAAGTTTGTCGTACAACTTGTCCATATCTTTCTCCTTTGAAGCGAGTTGGATGACTAATATGTGCTGTTGCTGTCTGTTGTCAGTAGGACTGAAAGATCGCAAGTTATGTGGGTCAAATCCTACTTTCTCTACAAGGCTTATACTATGACGTATTTGTAGAGTACGTAAGCCTTAAAATAATGGCTCAACCGCTTCCACGACTATGCTTTGAGAAATGCGATCGCGCAATCTCGCTTCAATCGCAATTTTCAAGGTTGCGGTACTGCTAGAACAAGAACCACATGCACCTTGGAGTAAAACCTTGACGCTATCGCCTTCGACATCGTAAAGTTCAACATCTCCACCGTCGGCAAGCAATACAGGTCTAACTTCTTCATCCAGCACTTTTTGAATAAGTGCGATTTTTTGGACAGTCGTTAGCGTTGAAGGAGCAATTTTTGTAGCAACCGCGCTCTTATTACTTGCAGGAGCGGCGATTTCGAGTGCAGATTCCCTTTGCACTTCTTTAATTATATCATCAATAGTCGCTAAACAAGAACCGCATCCGCCACCAGCTTTAACGTAATTTGTTACTTCCTCTGCGGTGATAAGACTATTCTCTCTAATTACGCGACGAATCTTTGTATCGCTGATGCCAAAACAAGTACAAATTAGCGTACCTTCATCATCATCATCATGAGCTTCGCGCTCAATTCCGCGATAATTAAAAATAGCAGCTTCTAAAGCTTCTTGTCCCATCACCGAACAATGCATTTTGGCTTCAGGAAGTCCACCTAAATAATTAGCGATGTCTTTGTTTGTTACCGCAAGCGCTTCATCGAGAGTTAAACCTTTAACTAATTCAGTCAAAGCACTACTTGAAGCGATCGCACTCGTACAACCAAAAGTTTGAAAGCGTGCATCAAGAATCTTGTCTGTATCAACTTCAACTTTTAGATGCAATCTCAAAGCATCACCGCAAGCAATACTACCGACTTCACCAGTAGCAACCTTAACATTTTGTTCAGCAGTTTCTTCAATTTCACCCTGATTTTTGGGATTGTAGAAGAGTTCTAATACTTTGTCTGTATATTCCCACATAAGCTGATTTTAGATTTTAGATTTTGGATTTTGGATTGGGAATTGTTAGTTGATAGCTGATAGTTGTTGGTTGTTGGTTGATAGTTGTTGGTTGTTGGTTGATAGTTTTTAGTTGGAAAAACTGTAGCCACGCTCCGACTATCTACTAACCACGCTCCCACTATCTACTAACCACTATCCACTATCCACTAACCACTCCCTACCCATTAGCGATGAGCGAGTGTTTGTGCTTGCAACCAATCTGCTTTATCGTTTTTGAAGGGTGACATATCGCGCAGACGTTGGATAATATCGGGCATTACTGCGATAACTTGGTCAATTTCGGCAACGGTAGTGTAGCGGCAAAGGCTGAAGCGAATTGAGCCGTGTAAAATGGTGTAGGGTAAGCCCATTGCTCGCAGGACGTGAGACGGTTCGAGAGAACCAGAACTACAAGCAGAACCGGAAGATGCACAAATGCCGTGTTGGTTTAAGTAAAGGAGAATTGCTTCACCTTCGATATACTTAAAGCCGATGTTGGTGGTGTTGGGTAATCTCTGCGTTGGATCGCCATTAACTTCGCAATCGGGGATTTTGGTGAGTATAGCTTGTTCGAGGCGATCGCGCAATTTTCTTTCTCTTTTTGTCGCCTCTTCTAAGTGTAACAGTTCAAGTTCCGCAGCTTTGCCCAAGGCGATAATTCCGGGAACGTTTTCTGTTCCTGAACGGCGTCCGCGTTCTTGTTGTCCACCAATTAAAAAGGGACGAAATCTCACACCGCGTCGCACATACAGAACACCAATTCCTTTTGTAGCGTGTATTTTATGACCTGACATCGTAAGCATATCTACGGTGCTGGTTTTCATATTTAGCGGGATTTTACCAACCGCTTGCACCGCATCTACATGAAATATAGCACCATACTCTTTGACGCGCAACCCAATTTGCTCAATTGGGAAAATTACACCGGTTTCGTTATTGGCGTACATAATCGTCACCAAAGCGGTGTTACCAGTCAGGGAAGCTTCTAGTTCATCTAGATCCAACTGTCCCTTACCATTCACCGACAAATAGGTAACGGTGTAACCTTGAGTTTCAAGTTGTTTGCAGACATTTAGCACTGCTGGATGTTCAACTTGGGTGGTGATGATGTGACGCTTTTCGGGTTGCGCTAACAATGCAGCGCGAATCGCAGCGTTATCACCTTCTGTACCGCAACTGGTGAAGATGATTTCTGAGTCATCGGCTCCCAGTAAGGCTGCAACTTGTTGACGTGCTTGTTTTACGGCTTTACCAACTTGCCCACCAAAGGTGTGCATACTCGAAGGATTACCGTAAAAATCTGTCATGTAGGGCATCATTGCTTCTACTACTTCTGGATCTACTTTGGTTGTGGCGTTGTTATCCAGGTAAATGCAGTTTTTTTGCATTGGTTTTTACTTAATTTGACGGCTTCGCAAATTTGTCTTTTTATTGAGGGTTTTTAGGGGTGGAGCAATCCTATTTGAAGAGAAACGTAGACGCGCAAGCGGCTTGCCGCAGGCTACCGCCAAGAAGCCAAGAGCGCCAAGAAAAGAGATGGGGAGAGTTCTAGGGAATGATTTAGGATTGCTAGTGTATGAAGTGTTTTAGTTGCAAAAAGGATGTGATTTATCTTTTCACACTTCATACAATGAGGGAAAAGTTATATTTTGATTCTAGCTATTTGCTGTTGATTTTTTGCAATTGTTCGGAGTATTTCTGGGAATAACAGTTAAACCAAGTTTCCCAATAATCTGGTTCTTTTTTGAGATTTTTGACTATATTGTTGTAAGTGTCAAACCATGATTCCCAGTAATCGTTTGGCTGTTTTTTGCAGCCGTTGCAAGTGGGACAACCGGCTTTACATTGAGGCACGCTATAAACACTATCAATGCAGTTTGTGCAAAGGTCGGGGTCAATCCAGTGGTTTCCGTCAATTATTTTAATTGCGCCAACTGGACATACAGATGCACACAGTTTGCAGGAAATACATTGGCTGGTAATTTTGTAAGCCATGATTATTCTCCTTATTATATTGGGGGAATGGTGGTAGGAGCGTTGTTAATTGTTGGTTGTTAGTTGGTTGTTGGGTGTTAGTAGTTAGTTGTTGGGTATTTTACTAACCACTAACCACGCTCTTACTAACTACTAACTCCTAACTACTAACTCCTAACTATTCCTTATTCCATTGTTGGTAAAACTCTAAAGCAACTTTTTCGATGATGTCGTAGCTTTCGACAGCCTGTATCCCAGCTTTTTCCAATTTGGTTTTGGGAGATTCACCAATTTTGGAGACTAAAACCGCTTTGCAATCTGCGATCGCTTCTATAATTTTTTCTAGTGTGCCTTCTTCTCCATATCCACTTTGGCAGAAGTGGTCTATTTTGCGATGACTCACAAAGCGAGCTTCGTTACCATCCACTTCGTAAATTTGGAATTCTTTCGCATGACCGAAGTGTTGATTCACCAATCCGCTACCTTTGGTTGCAACTGCAACTAAGATTTTGGGATTGTTTTGTACAGACGCGACATGTCGCGTCTCTACAGCTTTTTCTTTAGCTGCTTTGATTTCTTGTTGGAATTTCTCAATTCCTTCGTGGACTTCTTGACGTTTGTCCAAGTCGTATTCGGGTGTTATTTCCAAGATTTTGTCTTTGGTGAATTCTTGGCTGCGGTCTTCTCCTAATAATCCTACCGCATCTGCACGACATTGACGACAATGGCGCATCATTTTCATGTTGCCGGAGCAATCATCTTGAACTTTTTTGAGTTCTTTTTGGGTAGGACCGCGCTGCCCGGTTAAGCCGAAGTGTGTGCCGTGTTCTGGTGCAGAAATCAACGGCATAATGTTGTGCAAGAATGCACCTTTGGAACGAATGACTTTATTTACTTCTACCAAATGCTCGTCATTGATTCCCGGAATCATCACCGAGTTGACTTTGCATAAGATGTCAGCTTCTCTCAAAGCGTCGAGTCCTTCCATCTGCTTTTCGTGCAGAATCTTGACTCCTTCAAGACCTCTGTAGCGCTTGCGGTTGTAGTGAACCCAAGGATAAATCTTCACCCCGATTTCTGGGTCTACCATGTTGATGGTGATGGTGACGTGATCGATATTTAGTTGTTTAATGCGATCGACGTATTCGGGAAGCATCAATCCGTTTGTTGACAGACAAAGCTTAATATCCGGTGCTTGTTCGGCAACTAACTCAAAGGTGCGGAAGGTCTTTTCTGGATTCGCTAGTGGATCTCCAGGACCTGCGATTCCCAAAACTGTCATTTGAGGAATTTTGCCTGCAATTACCAATGCTTTGTGCGCTGCTTCTTCGGGGGTTAACAATTCGCTAACTACTCCGGGACGGCTTTCGTTCGCACAGTCATATTTCCGGTTACAATAGTTGCATTGAATGTTACAAGCCGGCGCAACTGCAACGTGCATCCGAGCATAGTGATGATGTGCATCTTCACTATAGCAGGGATGTTTGGCGATGCGCTCTTTGGTCTTTTCGTCCATTTCGACGACGTGGCTAGTATCGCTCTTACGTCCGCAACCACCGGATTTTGCTTTGGTTGGTTCTGTGACGACGGTGGTGTTGATAATTCCTGAAGACGGTAGTGTCATTGAATCTCGCAAAGGATCGGTGGACTGTGGCTGCCACTGTGGGAGATGGAAGTACAACCCGACGAATTGAAGTCGCGTCTTCTACTCACTTTGTCTGAGGAAGGAAGGTTGTAAAACCCTGGTTTACGTCGGCTGGTGTGTGTCAACGTTTGAATCGGGAGTGTGTACAGCCGCGACTTCTATTCACAGGATATGGTGCTATCTCATCCTTCCACTCACTAATCGCTCTTCTATCTGGGAGGAAAATAAGCTGTTGTCGTTGTCGGAGCGCTTAGTGATTGGCGATATAAGATTTATAGCAGTCGTTCTCAAAGGCGTTGAAGCGGCTGTTCTGGATAGAATTTATTGAATTGATTATGCTTGTACTCAAAATATCCAAACCCACTTGACATCTGAGTTTCAAGAATTAAAAAATATTTTTTTGGGGTTAGGTACTAGTATTTTTCAATAGGGGTACTAGTATTTAGGGAGGAGGGTGCAGGGGTTTGATGTACTCAACTCTAACCCAATCCTCATAAGGATTAAAGCAGAATTTTAGCTTTTTTTTATCTCTCTTAGGTTGTACTCAAGCTACCCTTAAATGCATCAACAAATACCATTTCTGGCAGATTTAAGGGGCGAAAATCTGGAGTAGGCTTGTCTGGACTACTCCAGAAAATTGCGAAATTCAATTCTGTATACAGAATATCATTTTTTTGAGTGAAAAAATGCCGTTTATTTTTTTTTAAGATTTGTCGGAATGTTAATGAGATTAAGTTGCACATAAAAGTGGGTTTTGATGGCGCAAAGCCGCTTGTGTGGGGAGATGCAGCGATGCGGATATTTTGCATTTCTGTCGGGCGATCGCGCTACGGCATTTGGGAAACTCGCCTTGCAGATGATAGCTAACCAGATAAAATCTGTAGTGTTTCACAAATGTTGTAAAAGTTATCCTAGGCATAACCTACGTTAAATAATAAAACCAATGTTGCAATCAGTAGAAGGAATTTATCAAAACGGCAAAGTTGAGTTGCTACAAGTTCCCACCGATGTAGATGAAGCGCGTGTAATTGTCACTTTTCTTCCGAAATCTGGTTCTGTTGATTTGTCATCTCGCGGTATAAATCAGGAACAAGCCGCAAATCTACGCGCTAGGCTGCAAAGTTTTGCCCAAGATTGGGATAGTCCTGATATGGCAGCTTACGATGCCTTATAGCCGTGGAGAAGTGGTACTGGTTTTCTTTCCAGATTCAAATCTCCGAACTGCTAAACGTCGTCCTGCCTTGGTTGTTCAGGCAGATCGTTTGGGGACTAATTTACCGCAAATTATTGTGGCTATGATTACCAGTAATCTTGCTCGTGCAGGACATCCTAGCCGAGTGTTGGTGCAGCTAACAACCCCAGAAGGGCAACAAACAGACTCAGTTATTATGACCGACAATCTTGTGACTGTTCTTGATATAGAAATTGATCGGACTATTGGTGTCTGGTCAGATATGCTTTCTGTCGATGCTGCGCTTCGTCACACTTTTGGGCTTTAGCAAGACTTTTAGAAAATGTTTTTTTCAGTTGTTGTAGGAGGAAAATTATGAAAGCGATCGCTATTCGTGGTTACGGTTCGGCTGGTGTTTTGCAGTATGAGGATTTACCAACACCGAAAATCAAATCAGATCAGTTGCTGGTGAAGGTTCACGCTTCTAGTGTTAATCCGGTTGATTGGAAAATCCGCCAAGGAATGTTGCAATTGATTACGGGTTATTCTTTCCCGAAGATTTTGGGGTTTGATTTGTCGGGTGAAGTGGTAGAAGTTGGTTCTGATGTGACGCGCTTCAAGCCAGGAGATTTGATTTATGGTTGTTTAAGCGCTGCTTTTGGGGGAGCTTATGCAGAATACGCTGCTGTTCCTGAAAAAGTTGCGGCAATGAAACCGGCGAATATGACGTTTGAAGAAGCAGCTTCTTTACCTGTTGCTGCGGGTACTTCGTTGCAAGCTTTGCGAGATTTGGGAAACATTCAACCGTTACAAAGCGTCTTAGTAAATGGTGCTTCGGGTGGTGTGGGTGTTTTTGCGGTGCAACTTGCAAAGATTTTCGGAGCTGAGGTAACGGCTGTTTGTAGTAGCAAAAACTTTGATTTGGTGAAGTCTTTGGGAGCCGATCGCTTGATTGATTACAAGCAACAAAATTTCATTCAAGATGCTGCCCTGTACGATATTATCTTTGATGCGGTGGCGAAAGAATCGTTTTCTAGCTGCAAAGAAGTTCTTAAACCTAACGGTATTTACATAACTACATTACCTAGCCCTGATACTTTTGTGCAAGGTGCTTTGACTGCGTTGATTCCTGGTAAAAAAGCCAAATTTATTCTTTTCAATTGCAATACTGAGGATTTGACTTATCTGAAAGATTTAATTGAGGCTGGGAAAATGCGAACAGTAATTGATCGCACATTTCCTTTAAATGAGTTAGCAGCAGCGCATACTTACAGCGAAAGCGGTCGAACTGTGGGGAAAATTGCGATCGCGATCGGCTAGAGGAGGAGACAAGGGAGACAAGGGAGACAAGGGAGACAAGGGAGATAAAAAAGAAATTTTTTTTATCCCCTTATCCTCCTCGTCCCCCTTGTCCTCCTTGTCCCCCACTCCCCCTCTCCCCCTCTTCCCTTCAGCAGATGCAGCGATGAGATTTTAAATGGTATTTGTACATACAGACAACAGAAGCCTAAAAGAAAATAAAGAAAGTCGTTTTTTCCTGACTTGAATAATAGGATATATTTAGTAACTCGATATACAGAAGTTTTATTTTGAAGGCGAATACTTCATCTTTCAGTGAAGATGAGTACAAGTTAAGTTTTCAGAAAATATTTTGCAGAAATGCTTACTCAGCCTTACATTAAAGAAGCATCAGATTGAGTGCAGAAATACTTACTCCCCTACCCATAAATACTAGTACCCCTATCCTAAAATACTAGCACCCCTACCCCAAAGGAAATTTTAAATTTACCTTAAGTCGGGGTTTGGGGTTATGAGTACAAGCTTAATCAATTCAATAAATCCAATACGCATCGGATGCACTGCCCTATTTAGAGTCGCCTGCTATAAGCATAAAAACAGCACACGGCTCTTTCACTGAGACAGTACTGATGCAAGAATCTTTAGATAGAATTAGAAACTCAAGAAAAACGCCGGATTTTGCGGATATTTTTCTCCGGAAAAATCTCCAAATAGCAGATTTTTTTGAGCCGATATTGAGTGATTTTCGCATTATCTTTGAGCGCGATCCGGCGGCACGTAATTGGCTGGAAGTGCTGTTTTGCTACCCAGGATTACATGCACTTTGTTTGCATCGTCTTGCTCACTGGTTGCACTGTCGCGGAGTAAGTTTCATTCCGCGTTTGATTTCACATTTTGGGCGGTTTTTCACCGGAATTGAAATTCACCCAGGTGCAAAGATTGGCAAAGGTGTATTTATCGACCACGGTATGGGCGTTGTGATTGGCGAAACTGCCATTGTGGGAGATTATACGCTGATTTACCAAGATGTAACTCTTGGCGGAACTGGAAAAGAAGAAGGTAAACGCCATCCCACTTTGGGCAAAAACGTTGTGGTGGGTGCGGGTGCGAAAATTTTAGGCAATATTCAAATTGGCGATCGCGTTCGTGTCGGCGCCGGTTCGGTTGTTTTACGCGATGTCTCCTCAGATTGTACCGTCGTAGGAATTCCCGGACGCACTATTTGCCGCAAAAAGGAAGAAAGTCTCTCCCCCTTAGAACATGGAAAGTTACCCGATGTCGAAGCATCGGTAATGCACACTTTGCTCTCTCGCATCGAGCAACTTGAAAAAGAATTGCAAATTCTCAAGAATCATCATCACAGCCAGTCAACAGTCAAGAGTTAGGAGAACGGAGTAGGAGTTAGAAGTTAATAGTCAATATTCTCCTTTTTATCCCCCTCCCCCCCTCTCCCCCTCTCCCCCTCCCCCCCTCTCCCCAATCCCTAACTATGCCACCTTGTAGTAATTCCGATGCTTTAGGCGATCAGATTTTGCAAATTCCTTTATGCGATCGCTGGCGAATTCATCACCGTTTACAAGAGTTAATGATTCCTTGTTCTTGTCCGGCTGATGGTTCTTTGCGGGTACAAGTAAATAGTTGTATAACAGCGATTCTTGTCCGTAGTATCGTGATGCAATTTGTTGCTTCACGTCACGAGTTAGTTCACTGGTTAGAGCGTTGCTGGAATTACAGCGATAATTACTGAGTATCCGGACAATTTTAGCAGAAAATTAGCATACATTTCGCTGTTATTCAATCTGTTAAAAATGAACATTTTTCCACATATCCCAGTGATTAAAAAGGTGAAATTATCAAACTTGACTTTTAATTTCAAATTTTTAATTCTTTATTCGGTGAAGGAGTTGAATTTTCGATGATGGTAGCTCGCAGCGATACAAAATTTATCAATTTTTTGCATCAAGAACTTTCGCTTACGACTGCCGATATCGCTGTAGCACTGCGACACCGGGAATTAGAAAGAGGTCCCTTACCAATGCTTCTTTGGCAGTATGGTTTAGTAGACCTAGAGCAACTAGAAAGAATTTTTGATTGGCTGGAAAACCAAATTTAGGGAACTTTCGCTCTTTAACTTATAGCCACCGGAATTGTCTACCCTAAATGCCGAAATGAAAGGAACTACATGAGGATTTTGCGATGATTTTCACTTTCTTAGCTGGAAGCGCGCATCAAGTTTGTCCGGCAATTGCTAGTAGCTGTATTAGCTACCTGCTGCTAGAACCAATAAAGTATCCTACGGAAAAGAATAATTTGTAATTTATACCCTTTTTTCGTTCTATCTCATACAGATGTGCTGTTGGTAATCGGTTAATAATTGAAAAATATGAAATGTGATATTTTTCAGCATTTACCGTCGAGCATAAACAGCCATTACCAGGAATTCTTTGAAAAGTAGCACCGCAATCAACAAAGGGTATTAGGAAAGATTCCTAAGAGGATATTAGATATGAATCAAGTCATCATTAATGACACGACGCTGCGTGACGGTGAGCAAGCGGCAGGTGTTGCTTTCAATTTAGAAGAGAAAGTAGCGATCGCCAAATTTTTGGATGCAATGGGTGTTCAGGAATTAGAAGTCGGAATTCCGGCGATGGGCGAGGAAGAAATACGCGCTATATCTATAATTAATAATATGGGTTTGCAAGCCAAACTATTAGGCTGGAACCGCGCTGTAATTTCAGATATTCAAGCTTCTATGGCTTGTGGTTTGCAACGAGTGCATATTTCGATTCCTGTCTCCGGAATTCAAATTGCCGCAAAATTTCACGGTCAATGGCGGGTAACTTTGCAACAATTGAGAGATTCTATCAGCTTCGCGGTTGATAAAGGTCTTTGGGTTGCAGTCGGAGGTGAAGATTCATCTAGAGCCGATGATAACTTTCTTTTAGATGTCGCGCTTTATGCTCAAGAGTGGGGTGCATCTCGGTTTCGCTTCTGCGATACCGTCGGGGTTCTCGAACCATTCGGAACTTTCACCAAAGTAAAGCGATTGGTGAATGCTTTGATGATTCCCGTGGAAATCCACACTCATAATGATTTTGGTTTAGCGACTGCTAATGCCTTATCGGGTATAAAAGCTGGTGCGTTATCAGTAAATACCACAGTCAACGGCTTGGGTGAAAGAGCCGGAAATGCAGCTTTAGAAGAAGTTGTCATGGGGATGAAGCGCATCCATAATGTTGATTTGGGCATTGATACACCTCGTTTGTTGGAACTTTCCCGACTTGTGGCTTCAGCATCAGGTTGCAGCGTACCTCCTTGGAAAGCGATCGTTGGTGACAACACTTTTGCTCACGAATCCGGTATTCACGCTCACGGTGTTATACAAAATCCTATCACCTACGAACCATTTGCCCCCGAAGAAGTAGGTTGGGAGCGACGTTTGGTTTTAGGTAAACATTCTGGTCGTCATTTGGTATCTAACTTACTTCAGCAGCACGGTATTAGCCTGAACTCAGAAGAAACAAAATCTGTCTTGGATGCAGTGCGACAGCAGTCAGTGCAGAAAAAACGCAGCCTGACTACACAAGAACTTTTAAATTTGGTCGAACAACAGAGGTATTCTCATGCAGCGGGATGAATTAGAACTGGATTTGCCACCAGTTTTTGAAATCGGTCAAAAAGTCCGACTTCGCAAGTTAATTAAAAATGATGGCACATTTCCCGGTCAAGAAATCGGGGCAGTTTTAGCTAAAAAGGGAGATATTGGCTACATCTCTAGTATTGGCACTTTTTTACAAAGTTCCTATATTTATGCGGTGCATTTTTTGGAAACAGGATTCATCGTCGGCTGTCGCAAAAAAGAATTAGAAGCTGTTGAGGAAACTACATGAAAGTAATGCTGCGGAGAAATGACGCCGGAAATTTAATTGCCTACGTTGCTAAAAAAGACTTAGAAGAAGAAGTTGTTAAGCAAACAGCCGGCGACGACGGAATGATTTTTACTTTAGCTAACGGTTGGGAATTAGAATTTTCCAACTTGCCAGAACCGCTAAAATTACCACAAACTTTTGAAGCCAAACGGCTGGCGTGAAAAGAGTTAGTGGGTAGTGGGTAATGGGTAATGGGTAATGGGTAATGGGTAATGGGCAATGGGCAATGGGCAATGGGCAATGGGCAATGGGCAATGGGCAATGGGCAATGGGCAATGGGCAATGGGCAATGGGCAATGGGCTTTTGTTTAATGCGAGATTTTTTCCATGCCCTATGCCCTATGCCCTATGCCCTATGACGGCAGATGCGTGACTGTCTGGCGACCGAACGCACTGCCTCCCCCATGCCCCATGCCCTATGACGGCAGATGCGTGACTGTCTGGCGACCGAACGCACTGCCTCCCCCATGCCCCATGCCCCACTATCCACGCTCCAACTATCCACTATCAACCAACAAGCAACAACTATCCACGCTCCAACTATCCACTATCCACTATCAACTAACAACCAACAACCAATAATCAAAAATGAGCGATAAATACCTGACGATATCAGAATTTAATTTGGAAGGAGAATTACTCAGTTTTATTGGTGATAAACCAAGAAAACCTAAATATTTGCGTTTAGTAGTTTCCTCTGAAGAGGTAGAAATTAAAATTCCAAAAGAATTGCGTACCTCTATTAGTGTATCTTTAGTACCAGGTGATAAAATTCGCGTTGTTGGTGTTAGTAAGTTAAACAAGGTGACAGGCGAACTTAAACTTAAGGCTGATGGTGTGTCTCGAAGTGGTGTTTGCCCAAAGCAAAATGCACCTGACCAAAAAGCACGGATTATGATATGTCAAAAATCCGGTTGCTTGAAGCGTGGTGGTAAAGGTTTGTTGTCAGAATTAGAACAAACTTTATGCGATCGCGGTTTGTTAGATCGAGTTACAATCGAACGTACCAGCTGCCAAAAACGTTGTAGCAGCGCACCCAACTGTATTTTACAGGTAGGCAAGAAGCAATACAACAAAGTGCGCCCCGAAGCGATCGCCTCTCTGTTAGAAAATCACTTCACCTGCAAAAGCGATGAATGTTAACAAAGTAGTAAGCACGCTTTGTGCTTACTACCTCAATCGCCAATCTAACTTGCGTCCCATCAACTTTGAAAGTAAGCAACGCAAACCCTACCAAAGCCACAATATCTACAATCAATTTTCCCGTTATTGGTGCGACTAAAGTTTGTCGTAACGCTGATGCCGCATAAGTAGCAGGACTGAGATATCCTAAAGTTAGCAAAAATTCCGGCAAGCGATCGCCTGGTATTATCACAGGACCGATAAACAGCATTACCATTGACAACAGCAAGCTGAAAGAACCGCTTTCATCAGGTGTCCGTGCATACACACCGATAGCAGCACCCAACCCTGCTAAAGGTAGCACGCATAGAGGAATTATTAATACAATCAAAGGATTAATCGCTAAAGTAATTTTCAGAAATAAAGTTCCAAAAATAACAGTTGCTATCAATGAAGGTAGTGATAGCAGGAAAAATGATAATATAGTAGCAACAATTAAAGCTTGACGGTTAATCGGTAAGGTTGCATAATAATCTAAAGTTCCGGCAAAGCGCATATAAGTAAAACGGTTTGCCAAATTATTATGGTTACTAAACATTAGCGACATAATCAAATTTCCTGTGAGGATGTACGCTAAAGAATTTTGTGCAGAACCTTGTGCCAAGCTGCCAAGGGCAACGATACTTAAAATTGGTGCTACCATACTTGTGAGAACGGTAGACCGCCAAGACCAACGCCAATTTGTCAGTTCCATTAACAATAAATCCAGCAACTGTACAAAAAAAGTCGGCGGTTTACGGTTTGGTTGCATAATGCAAATATAAATCTTCTAAAGTTGCCGAGTACAAGCGAAAATCATCTATTTGTTCTAAATTTAGATGATTAAGCGTTGATGTAACTTGCTGCCATTGCAACAATACTTGCCAATGTCCGGGTTCAAGAGAGTGGTAAGTTAAATCAGATGGTAAAGTGGGAGGATTTTCTGGTGAAAAAAACAGTTCTAAGCGCAACATTCGGTCAACTTTAGCTTTAAGTTCACTCGGACGACCGACTGCAACCAGTTCTCCACAATGCATGATACCAACTCTTTGGATTGCTTTTTCTGCCTCAATCGCATCATGGGTAATTAAAATAATTGTAGTTCCTTTTTCAGTGTTAAGGCGGCGTAAAATATCCCATACTAACTTGCGGCGTTGAGGGTCTAAATCATTCGTCGGTTCATCTAAAATTAGCACGGGTGGAGAACCTGCGATCGCAGTAGCTAGTCGCTTTCATTCGCCATTGTCCACCAGAAAGCCGAGAACTCGGTTGATGACGCAGGTATCCAATTTGCCATGTATCCAGTAATGCTTCACACTCTTTGCGGGCATCTTGGCGACTCATTCCCCGCAAATGAGCGGTAAAATAAAGTGCCTCGCTGACAGTAAGATTATTGAGGGCGCCGCTTTCTTGGGGCATGTAGCCCACATTCATTTGTACTAAATCACGCGCTTCAGTGATATTTTGTTGAAAAAAAGTGATGTTACCAAAATCACTTTTCAGCAAGTTTGCCATTTGACGCACCAGAGTACTTTTACCCGCACCGTTGTCACCCAAAATACCAAAGATTTCACCTTGATAAATTTGTAGCGAGATGTTTTTGTTCGCGGGTTGAGTTTGCCCTTGATAAGTTTTACATAAATTTTCGATTTCGTAGACTATCACGAGCCAATAAATATGAGATTTTTGGGTGGAGACGAATTTCTCAAGAAAAAAGTGCCGAGTTTTCTCAGATGTATTGGCAACTTTGACAACAAAGAACGTTTGTACTAGTATAAAAATGAGTTGGTAAAAAGAGCGATCGCTTATTATAATTTGAACTGATATTTTGCACCATGATTAATAACACGCTTTTAATGTGTATTCTATTGAAATGTAATAGAATCTCTTATCAATCTTATAAAAAATACTTTTCTTATAGCTATAAATGTATAACTTATGGCAGTTGTTGAAACTAGTGTAAAATGTGGATTTGAACGAAATCGCATATTCGCATACATTTATGGAAATCCTATTATCTTAGAGGTTAAAATATCATGACAAATCAAAATCAATCTTGGAATCTTCACGAACGATTGGAGAAGTATCCAGGATACAGAGGTATGCACGTCTCCACATTTGCGAATCGGCAAGTTGTCGAATACAATCCGAATGTTGCTATCAGCGATTTTGTTAACACCGCATACGCCATTCGATGCGAATATGATGCTCAAGAAGATGCTACAGAGAAACTGGCAGAACTTTTACAAGATTCTCAAGCTAGTAAAATAGAAGCTTTAATTTTTGGAATGTGGCATGGAGAAATGTATGCTCATAGTTCTCAGCTTGTAGTTGATGCGCTAATTGCTGCCAAAGATAAACTAACTAATTTGAAAGCGCTATTTATCGGAGATATTTCTTACGATGAAAGTGAAATTTCTTGGATAATACAAAGTGACATCAGCCCTATTTTAGAAGCATATCCCAAATTAGAAGTATTGCAAATTCGCGGTGGTGATAGTTTAGAATTTAGCCCCTTTGTCAGACATGAAAATTTGAAAGCACTAATTATTGAAACTGGCGGTTTGAGTAGTGCAACCATTGCTCAAATTTGCGCTCTCGACTTGCCGAAATTACAGCATTTAGAATTATGGCTGGGTTCAGATAGTTATGGTGGAGATTCCACAATTGAAAACTTAAATCCTATATTAGTTAATCCAGTATTTCCTAACTTGATTTATTTGGGATTGCGAAATAGCCAATATTCTGATGATATTGCCAAGCTTGTTATAAATTCACCTTTAATTAACTCAATTAAAATTCTCGATTTATCACTAGGAACTTTGAGTGATGCCGGCGCTGATGTATTGCTTAATTGTTTTGCTGTTCATCAACTTAATATTCTCAATATTTCCGAAAACTTCTTATCAAAAAAAATGATAGCATCTGTGCAAGTAAAACAGGATGATATGCAAGTTCGCATCATCACTGATGGACAGAAAAAACCGGAAGAAGATTATGATGAGGATGATGCTTATCGTTATTGCTCTGTTGCCGAGTAATATAAATGCTGAACGTCATCATCGCTAACCCGGAAAATCGGCGGGTTAATTTCTTTCAACAAGCGCTTAAAAATCTCAATTTACCACCTGCAATTGTCGTAGCTTATGCAGATTTAATTGCAGGTAAAACTCTCGAACATTTCAATACACCCGATACTATCATCCGGTTTGATTCCCCTGAAAAAAACTTTGAAGTTGAGAAAGCCATCATTGCTGTTGGTGCTGAAATTGCCGCAGGTAAACATCAACAAATTAATTCTGTCGAAGCTGCAAAATTAATCTTTAATAAAGGACGTATTCTCTACCCTCGACAATGGTATTTAGGCTGGCGATATTTACTTCAACAATGGGAAAAGCAACTCAAATGCTCAATTATGAATCATCCGCAAGACATTGCGACGATGTTTGATAAACCGTTGTGTCATGAAAAATTTAATCACAACAATATCTCTGTTCCGCGTTCTTTGGGTATGATTGAAAACTACGAGCATTTACGCGAACAGATGCAGCAGCAAAAGTTGGAGCGAGTATTTATCAAGCTTTCCCACAGTTCGGCTGCCTCTGGAGTCGTTGCCTATCAAGCAAATTCGCGCTTTGAGTCTGCTATAACTACGGTGGAACGAGTGCAGAAAAACGGGCAAACACTGCTTTACAACTCGCGTAAAATTCGTAACTATACAAAAAGAGAAGAAATTGCCGATATTATTAACATTTTAACATCTGAAGGCGTTCAAGTTGAAGAATGGCTTCCCAAAGCACGGTTGCAAGGATGCGGTTTTGATTTGCGTGTCGTGGTTATCAACGGTGAAGCGCAGCATATCGTTGTCAGGTTGGGAAAAAGTCCGATGACGAATTTACATCTTGGTAATGAAAGAGGAGATAGTGAGGAATTTTTAGCGAAAGTTAAAGTTGAAAATTGGCAGGTGATGAAGCAAAGTTGCGAAGCTGTAGCAGCGTTGTTTCCTAATAGTTTATATTGCGGTGTTGATTTGTTGATTTTACCTGATTGGAAAAATCATGTAATTTTGGAAGTTAATGCTTTTGGTGATTTGCTACCTGGGATTACTTGGAATGGAATGGATACTTATACTAGTGAAATCAAAGCGATTTTTTCTAGTTTTCTGTTTTAGATAGGGAATGAGAAAATGAGAATATGAGAGCGCTAAAGCGCTCACTACGAAATACTTTTATGCTGAATATGAATCAAGTTGTCGGTACACACGATATTCTGTTTATTACTTTAGATACTTTGCGTTATGATGTTGCAAAAGATTTACTTGTAAAAGGACGCACTCCTAATTTAGCGGCAGTTTTACCCGAAAGTGGTTGGGAAGAACGCCATTCTCCGGGAAGCTTCACTTATGCTGCTCATCATGCTTTTTTTGCGGGTTTTCTACCTACTCCTGTAAAACCTGGAGTGCATCCAAGATTATTTGCTTTAGGTTTTGAGGGTAGTATGACTACTACTGAATGTACTTGTGTGTTGGATGGTGCTAATATTCTCAGTGGATTTGCGGCTAAAGGCTATCATACTGTGTGTATTGGTGGTGTCGGCTTTTTTAACAAACGAAATCCTTTAGGTAATGTGCTTCCTTCAATGTTTGCTGAGAGTTATTGGAGTCCGGAGTTAGGTGTCACCAATTTTAACTCTACAGAAAATCAGGTGGCGATCGCCCAAAAAATCCTCACCCAAACCCCCAAAAATCAACGCTTATTTTTATTCATCAATATCTCAGCTTTGCATCAACCGAATTATTTCTATCTAGCTGGTGCTAAAAAAGATACTATTGAATCTCACGCTGCTGCATTGGAATATATCGATAGTCAGTTAGGCAAACTCTGGGATGCCTTACGACAAAAGGCTTTTACGTTTTGTATTCTCTGCTCTGACCACGGCACAACTTATGGTGATGATGGATACACAGGTCATCGTCTCAGCCATCCAGCGGTGTGGACGGTTCCTTATGCGGAGTTTGTTTTGCCGGATTTTCAATTGGTATCCACACCCACCTGAGATTGAAATCTCAGGCTAATAGCTCAAGTCCATTAAAATGGACTGAATTCATTGCCTAGTCTTTCTTCTAGTCATCTTGAGATGACTTTAGCTATTAGCCTGCGGTTTATAACCGCAGGTGGCGACGGTTTAAATGTAAGATGTCCAAAATTCATTTATATAAGATGATTACAGCAAAACAGCAAAATCTAAAATCCTTTCTTGAGAAATCGCCTTATCAAGCTTACGTTTACTCATACCCGCATAAGACAGCTTATCGTCCTCTCACCCCGCCTGTCAAACTCGCAGATTTGTGGTCAAAGCAAGATAGACAAGCGCTGTTTCTCTACATTCACATCCCGTTTTGCGAAATGCGCTGCGGGTTTTGTAATTTGTTTACCACCGTCACCCATAACGAAGACTTTGTTAGTCAATATGTTCGCACGGTTGAGCGACAAGCGCGACAAGTAAAATCATTGTTAGGTGAAGTGACTTTTGCTAGATTTGCTCTTGGTGGCGGTACACCAACTCAGTTACCAATTAACCATTTGGAAACAATTCTTAATGTGGCATCAGAAACGATGGGTGCAAACTTGCAGAATATTCCTGTTTCTGTAGAGATGTCACCAGAGACGGCAGACAAAGATAAACTAGAATTATTGCGATCGCGTGGTGTAGATAGAGCAAGCATTGGTGTCCAAAGTTTCATCGAGTCAGAAGTTATTGCAACCGGTCGCCGTCAAACCACCGCGCAGGTAGAAGCCGCACTCACTCGGATGCGCGAGGCTGGATTTCCCACAATTAACATAGATTTAATTTACGGACTTCCCGGACAAACTGTAGATAGCTGGTTGTATTCGATACGTGCGGCTTTGCGCTTTCAGCCAGAGGAAATTTACTTATATCCTTTGTATGTGCGACCGCTGACAGGTTTGGGACGCTCGGATAAAGAATGGGATGATATACGTTTAGCATGTTATCGCGAAGGGCGATCGCTCCTGCTGTCATCTGGATATACTCAAGTTTCCATGCGAATGTTCCGACGTTTGGGACAAGGAGGACAAGGGAGACAAGGGGGACAAGGAGGACAAGGGGGAATTTCTTCCTCATCTCCCTCATCTCCCTCATCTCCCCCATCTCCCTCATCCCCTCCATCCCCCCATCCCCCACTCCCCCCCTCCCCCACTCCCGTCTACTGCTGTCAAGCAGATGGAATGGTCGGTTTGGGTTGTGGGGCACGTTCTTACACTGATACGTTGCACTACTCTAACGACTATGCTGTGAATTCTAGGGAAATTCGCGACATTTTGCTTTACTTTATTCAGACACCTGATGAAGTTTTCGAGTATGCTAATTATGGCTTTAAACTGGATGCTGAAGAACGCCGTCGTCGCTACATTTTATTATCTTTGTTTTCCGATGAAGGATTGAATCTTGCTGACTATCAAAATCAGTTTGGGACAGATGTAATTGCATTTCCAGAACTTTCGCAATTGCTATCTTTGAATTTGGCGACACAAGATGAACAAATCTTACGTTTGACTGAAGTTGGTATTGAGAAATCTGATGTAATTGGTGCTTGGTTATTTTCAGAGAAAGTAAACCAATTAATGCAAACTTATGAGTTGAAATAGTTGCCATTATGAGAATAGAAACGTCGGTTTGTTAAATCGCCCTCAGGCTAGAAGCCTGGGGCTAAACGAACGAAGCCCGCCTTCGCGGGCTTGAAGGACATCAGCCCGCGAAGGCGGGCTTTGTTCGCGTAGCCGCACCCTTCTAGGGTGTCGGCGACTGCAAAAGCGATACTTTTATAATTCCCAATTCACTTATGCATCTCACAATTCTCTATCGCGGTTCTTTGATAAGTTGTAACTACGGTTGCGAATATTGCCCCTTTGCAAAACGTCAACAAACAGCCGCTGAATTAGCTATTGATAAACAAGAATTAGAACGCTTTGTAAATTGGATTGCTGAAAATTCACAACACCAATTCTCAATTTTATTCACTCCTTGGGGTGAAGCGCTTATTCATAAGTGGTATCAACAAGCATTGGTAAAATTGACTCAAATGCCTCACGTTAATAAAGCGGCAATTCAAACTAATCTATCCTGTAATTTAGATTGGGTGGAAGAGTGTAATAAAGAAAGATTGGCACTTTGGGCAACATTTCATCCGGAATGGGTATCACGTCAAAGCTTTCTAAATAGATGTTTAGAACTCGATAAGCGAAATGTCTGTTTTAGTGCGGGTGTTGTCGGTTTTCCTCAATTCAAAGATGAAATTGCTGCTTTACGTCGCGAGTTACCTAAACACATTTATTTGTGGATTAATGCAGTTAAGCGAGAACTACCAAATTTGTCTGATGAAGACCGGAATTTTTTCGAGTCAATCGATCCGCTGTTTCATCTGAATACTCAGCATTATACCAGCTTCGGTCATCAATGCCGCGCTGGGAAATCAGCGATTTCAGTTGATGGTAATGGGACGATGCGACGTTGCCATTTTATTAAAGAATTAATTGGTAATATATATGATTTGAATTGGTCAGATAATTTGTGCGATCGCTCTTGCATTAACCAAACTTGTCACTGTCACATCGGTTACGTTCATCTTGAGTATTTAGAACTAGACAAAGTATTTGGTTCTAGCATTTTAGAACGCATTCCTATCAACTTCCAACCATTAAAATAAAAGTAGCCCTACACACCCATAACTGTTATGACTATCACCACTAAACGCTTTACCATAAATGAATATGAACGTTTGGCAGAACTCGGATTGATTTATCTAAAGTTTTTCCGGGATGAAGTATTTATCTTCACTCGCATACCATACATAAAATAACTCTGCGAACCTTTGCGAAACCTTTGCGTTCCTTTGCGTTAAAAAAATGATTTCGACGGCAACATAATCAATCTAAAATAAATGACTCGTCATGCTATACAATACGCCTGAGTATGAGTATTTACCCTCCTCAGAAGAGTTACCTTGCTCGGACGATACCCCTGTGGATAATGAACTACAAAACCTAATTCCCAATTTGTTAAAAGCCATTTTAGCTTTAATTTGGCAAAACCGATGGGACTGGTTTTTTGGTGTTGATATGGGAATCTATGACCGCACAGGTCAAATTCGACGAACTCCAATAATTCCTGATGGTTTTTTAAGTTTAGGAGTACCGCGCCGCAAAAATGATCCAAAGGGACGTTTAAGTTACGTTTTGTTAGAAGAAAATAATATTGCTCCCATTTTGGTGTTAGAACTTGTTTCTCAAACCTACGGGAAAGAATACGAAGAGAAAATTAACGCTTATGCTCGGCTGGGCGTGTTGTATTATGTGATTTACAATCCTGAATATTATCAGCGTGACAAGCATCAACCTTTTGAGGTTTATCGCTTAGAAAATGGCGTATATTTGCTTTGTTCTGGTGAACCAGTGTGGATGCCAGAAATAAAATTGGGAATTGGTAGAGGTCAAGGTGTCCATGAAGGATGGCAGCGTGAGTGGTTATATTGGTTTGACGAACAAGGAAACAGATTCCCCACTCCTGAAGAAGTTGCACAACAGGAAAGACAGCACAGAGAGTTAGCTGAACAACAAGCAGCAGAAATGCAAGCTTTGTTACAACGTTATCGCGATCGCTTTGGGGAATTGTCTTAAAAATGTGAGTTGATAGTTGTTGGTTGTTGGTTGTTGGTTGTTGGTTGTTAGTGGTTAGTGGTTAGTAGATAATTGTTGACCGTCAACTATCCACCATCCACGCTTCCACCATCCACCATCCACGCTTCCACCATCCACCATCCACTTTCCACCATCCACGCTTCCACCATCCACTAACCCTCAAATCAATTTTTCCATCGCTTGTTGCAAATCTTTGGTTAAGTCAGCAACTGATTGTCTGGCACCTTGACGACTCCCTTTATATATTGAATAACGTTCAGAAACTGATATCGGTTCACCGATAGTAATTCTTGCTTGTTGCTTACCTAATTGCGGACGTTTGAAGGGATTGCTGCCTTTAATTCGTGTTACCATATCCCATAAAAGTAAGGTTGTTTCCGCAAACCTTTCTGCTGTCGGTTTTTCTTGAATGTATTTTCCTGTAACTGCAACAAAGCTTTCTACAAGTCGCATGTGCCACATTCGCAAATTGGCTTCTTCGGCAATACGATCGCCTAAACCTTTTTCTACAGCAGACAGCTTTTTTACATCTTTAAATTCTTCTCTAAATATATAATTCCATCCCGCTTGTTCTACTCGACGACAGCGATCGGTTAAATTTCCTATCGGGTGCAAATCAAAATATTGCTCTGGAACTTGTAGAATTACATTTAACATCGCTTGCAGTCTAGCTGCTAACGCTTCATTTCTATCGCTTCCTTCAACAATCTTAATATCTGGCAGCTTTTGATGATAAAACCGCGTGTAAAACTGTTCCATCAAGGACATTAAATGTTCAGCCACATTTAATAACCTGGGATAAAGCGACTCGAAGCTAGGATTATTTCCTTGTACAGGTAAACCGCTATCCGCTTCTAATTCACTTAAAAGAGAAGCGATCGCATCCCAAGGCGCTTCGACATAACTATATTTAATTCCAACTGGTACAATTAAAACTTGTTCCGAACGTTGTGCTTTGTGCAAATCTTCCGCGCACCAAAAACTTAATTGCGCGATTCCCGGTTCTAATGGACTGATAAACTCACTCAAACCATTTGTAGCACCTTCTGGCGCCGCCGCCATCGGGAATTTTCCATTTACAAACAATTCTCGTGCCGATCGCAAACCCGTCCAATCAGCTTTACCGCGTTGAATTGGCGTCGCACCCAAATTAGAAGCGATCCAACCGACATAGGAACCAGCCCATAAAGGAATACCGCGATCGTAGATAAAATGAGCATGAATCGGCGACTCTAGTATTGTACCCTGATAACGTGCTACCTTGGGCACGAGTTGTGAAAGCAAGTAAGCTAAACAAAATGGATCGTCCGTTTTCGGATGACGAAACGCCAACATCAAACGGATTTTACCATCTTGAAATTGGCGATAGAGATCCACCAAAGTCTCTACTTTATCAGCTTCAACATCAGCGATCGCTGTTTTCCAATGCATCCAACTCGGTAAAAATAGATGGACAAATCTCAAAAATAACGGGTTAAACGCTGGAGGAATAAATTCTAGAGGTGGTTGTGCTTGATAAATTACATTTGACAAAGTGGTTTTCTCCTGGATTGGGGACTAATGGTCTGATGGGTTACAAGATTCCCGACAACTTCTGCGAAGTCACCGAATCTGACCATCCGTAAAGGTACAAAAGGATTAGAAATTCCTAAAATAAAAAATTGAGGCAGAAAGTTTAAGACTTTACACTTTATACTTCATACTTGATACTTCAATAGACTTTAACTGAGATAGAAATTATCGAATCTAAAAAAGGACAAACGATGCGACTGTCACAAATGTTATTCGTTACACTCCGGGACGATCCAGCAGATGCCGAGATTCCCAGCCATAAATTGCTAGTCCGTGCAGGTTATATTCGTCGCATCGGTCGAGGTCTCTATGCGTATCTCCCCTTAATGTGGCGAGTTTTACAAAAAGTATCTCAAATTGTGCGTGAAGAAATGAACAAAACAAACGCGCAAGAATGTTTGTTACCGCAATTACAACCGGCTGAATTATGGCGTGAATCTAATCGCTGGGATACTTATACTAAAGCTGAGGGAATTATGTTTTCCCTGATTGATCGCAAAGACGAAGAATTGGCGTTAGGTCCAACTCACGAGGAAATAATTACGGCGATCGCTCGTGATATGATTCGCTCATACCGCCAATTACCCATACATCTCTACCAAATTCAAACTAAGTTCCGTGATGAAATTCGTCCCCGCTTCGGTTTAATGCGCGGACGCGAATTTATCATGAAAGATGGCTACTCTTTCAGCCCCGATGAAGAAAGCTTCCGAAAAACTTATCAAGATATGTACACAGCATACAGTAATATGCTGCGACGCTGTGGTTTAGCTTTCCGAGCAGTGGATGCTGATTCTGGTGCGATCGGTGGATCTGGTTCTACAGAATTTATGGTGCTGGCAGAAGCTGGCGAAGATGAAGTTCTCTATACTGAAGATGGTAAATACGCAGCAAACGTCGAAAAGGCTGTTTCTTTACCCGCTGATGCTGAACCCTCACAGTTTACAACATTTGAGAAACGCGAAACACCACAGACAGAAACAATTGAGACACTTTGCCAATTTCTCAAATGTTCTCCCACCCAAGTTGTCAAAAACGTTCTTTATCAAACAGTTTACGATAATGGTACAACAGTATTAGTACTGGTGAGCATTCGCGGCGATCAGGAAGTTAACCAAATCAAGTTGCAGAATGAGTTAACAAAACTAGCTTCCCAGTACGGCGCAAACACGATTATTAATTTAAGCGTACCAGATAAAGAAGCACAGCAAAAATGGGCGGCAAAATCTCTTCCTTTGGGCTACATTGCCCCCGATATCGCCGATGATTATATTCAGTCTGTTAAAGATGTTTCACCGAAGTTTGTCCGGCTGGTAGATAAAACCGCAGTCGATTTAAAGAACTTTGTCACCGGCGCGAATGAATCAGGCTATCACGTAGTTGGGGCAAATTGGGTAGAGCAAATTAAGCAACCAGAATTAGTAGTAGATATACGCAAAGCAAGAGCGGGCGATCGCGCCCAGCACAACCCAGAACAAACTCTGCAAACAGCGCGGGGAATCGAAGTAGGGCATATTTTCCAACTCGGAACCATATATTCCCAAATCATGCAAGCAAATTATACCAACGAACAAGGTGAAGAAAAGCCTTTATACATGGGTTGTTATGGTTTTGGTGTCTCTCGACTCGCTCAAGCCGCTGTAGAACAATCTTATGACAAAGACGGGATAATTTTTCCAGTAGCGATCGCACCTTATCACGCCATAGTCACAATCCCTAACATAAAAGACGCTCAACAAGTCGAAATCGCCGAAAAACTTTACAAAGAACTTAACCAAGCGGGAGTAGAAACCTTACTCGATGAGCGCGATGAGCGTGCAGGCGTTAAATTCAAAGATGCCGACTTAATAGGCATCCCCTACAGGATTGTAACCGGAAGAGCGATCGCAAACAACAAAGTCGAAGTAGTCGAACGCCAAACTCGCCAATCTCAAGAAATCGCCATCGATGAAGTCGTCACAACCCTCAAACAGTGGATTTCCGAAGCAATAGAAGTTAAAAAATAAACGCACAGCCAGGGGTTATAAACCCCTGGCTAATAGCTAAAGTCCTCTAAAAGAGGACTGGTAAAAGTTTTAGTCCATTTTAATGGACTTGGGCTATTAGACCGGAATTTAAATTCCGGGCGGGTGCGGACGTTAGTTGAGAATATGGAAATATCTCAGCCTTCTACTTTTCTTCAAAAAAATGGAATTCCTCACAATCCTTTTATCAGGTTTGCTGGGTTTAGTTTCCCCCGTGGGAATCGCAGTCGATCGCACTGCGGAAAATGCCATCCGTTCTCAATTTAGTAAAGTAGGAGAATTGCAAGTGCGTGTTGATAACGCACCCAGTTATCAATTATTGCAAGGTACATTTGAACGGGTGAGAATTGCCGGACGTTCTTTGCAATTGAAAAGGCAAAATATCCGGATTGCAGTTTTAGAATTAGAAAGCGATCGCATTGAAATCAAACCGCCTACTTTAACTCGCAAACCTCAATTAAAGAAACCTTTACAAGCGGGGGTGCGATTAGTTTTGACAGAAGAAGATATTAACCAAGCGATGCGATCGCCACAATTTGTCGCGCTACTACAAAAGTTAAACATCAATTTAAAGGATTTTGCAAATAGAGGGGCTAACCCTGTATACAATTTAGTCAATCCACAGATACAATTTTTACCTAATAACCGCCTGCAAATCCAAGTAGAATTACAGGAAAACCGAAAAAGCAAACCACTTTTAATTAAAGCCGAATCACAAGTGAGTATAGTTAATGGCAGACAAATCCAGCTAGTTAATTTAGTTGCCCAAGTCGATCGAGTAGAAGTTCCACCAAAACTTATTAATGTAATCCTAAATAACATCAACAAACGATTAGATTTACGTAACCTAGAAGGTGGCGGACTGCAAGCGCGAATTCTAAAATTGAAGATAAGGCAAGGAGAATTAGAGATGGCAGCATTTGTAAGGATAGAGCCATCCTACTTAGCGCTTTTGGAAACTCCCCGTTTATAAGTATCGTCGTTACCCAGGCTTCTACTCACATAAATATTATCTTAGCTCTCAGGAAGCTTTTAAGCATGAAAGACCAACAAGGATCTAAACGTATTTCTTCAGGTGTAATTGCAGCTGTTTCAGCCGCAGTTATAGCCGTCAGTGGTGGTGTAGCTTGGCTTACTTGGAATGCCAATCACCCTGGAGTGCCAACTCCAGGAGCTACAAGCTTACCAAATTCAGGCAATACTATACCAACCCAGCCTGTTGAAAAAGCAACTAATATTTATTGGTTGAAAGATAATGGTAGAAACTTTGAGTTTGTTCCTCAACCAGTTCAAGTTCAAACTAAAGCATCTGGTAACAAGCCCGACCAAGTTTTAGAAGAGGTTTTCCAAAGTTTGTTAGCAGGACCAACAGAAGGAACAGGTTCCACCACCATCCCCAAAGGAACAAAACTAGAAAGTTTAAAAGTGCAAAATGATGAGATCCACGTTAACTTATCGAATGAATTTACTAGTGGAGGTGGTAGTACTTCAATGATGGGTCGTGTGGGACAAGTTGTTTACACCGCTACCACATTGAATCCCACCGCCAAAGTATACATTGATGTGAACGGTAAAAAATTAGAAACTTTAGGCGGTGAAGGTTTGGAAGTAGAACAGCCATTAACTCGCGAAAGCTTTAAGAAAGACTATTCGCTTTAGGAACGTGGTTAGTGGTTAGTAGTTAGTGGTTAGTGGTTAGTGGTTAGTGGTTAGTGGTTAGGGGTTAGTGGTTAGTGGTTAGTGGTTAGTGGTTAGTGGTTAGTGGTTAGTGGTTAAGAGTAATTTTTCGTACCTAACAACCAACAACCAACAACCAACAACCAACAACCAACAACCAACAACGCTCCAACTAACAACGCTCCTTACAGCTTGCTATTCAAAATCCGAAAACTACGAGCTTGCTGTTCTAACCTAGTGGCAAGGCGATCGCAAACCCGATTGCACAAATCAAAAATCATTTGGTCTTCCACGCGGTAATAAGCGCAAGTTCCTTCACTGCGACGGCTAAGGATTCCCGCTTGCCACATTACCTTCAGGTGTTTTGACACATTTGCCTGAGAAGTTTGTGTTGCCTCTACCAACTCTTGCACGCATTTTTCATCATCCCGTAGTAGGTGCAACAGCCGCAAGCGCATCGGTTCACTCAACAGGCTGAAGTATTCGGCTACTTGTTGCACCACTTCAGGGGGTATAGGCAACACTTGTTTCATTACTGTTTAACCCGCAAGGACAGAAAATATCAACAATTACTCATTTCATATATAGATTAATACTTAATCAGGGTTAATTCTCATCAAAGGTTGACCATATTCGACCGATTCGCCATTTTGCACCAAAATTTCCATCACTTGTCCGGATATTTCGGTTTCGATCTCATTCATCAACTTCATTGCTTCGATAATACAGACAGTTTGACCGCTCTTGACGCGATCGCCCACTTCTACAAAAGACGATTCACCTGGAGCCGGAGCGCGATAAAATGTTCCCACCATCGGGGAAGGCACTTCTACCAATCGCTGGTCACGCGTCGAGTTTTGTGCTGACGACGGCACCCCAGTCCCGGCATTTTCTGTAACGCGACTTATGGCAATTTCCGGTAACGGAGTAAATGCCACTTGGGGTGCAGCTGGTGTCGTTGTCAATCCCGATCCAGCTGCACCGCTAAGGTGCCCTTGATTGCTGACGTTAACCCCCCTACGTACCGTTAATTCAAAATCGTTACTTTTAAGGGTTACTTCTGCAATATCTGTTTGTGCAATAGTTACCAGCAATTGGCGGATTTCATTAAAGTCCAATGGCACAGTTTTTCTTACCTCAACCTATCCGTATGAAATGTTTTTCGTGGCAAAAAGCTCGCATCCCGATTGTGGTGGAATTCCGCCTTCAGATAAACCAGGTGAGATAAAAATTATTCCCTACTGATATACTTATCTTCCTGAGTATCAATTCGGATGCGTTCTCCCTGAGCAATAAACAAAGGAACCATGATAACTGCGCCAGTTTCGAGAGTTGCTGGTTTTGAACCACCTGTGGCAGTGTCACCTTTGACACCTGGATCTGTTTGGACAATTTCCAAAACCACAGACTTAGGCAATTCCACACCTAGGACTTGATCGCCCCAGCGGATGACTTCAGCTTCCATACCTTCTTTGAGGTATTTTACGCGATCGCCAATTTGTTTAGCGCTCAATCTGCCTTCTTCATAAGTTTCCATATCCATAAAGACATACTCATCGCCTTCTTTATAGGTATGTTGCATCGTGCTTTTTTCTAGATTAGCCTGCGGCACAGTTTCCCCGGCTCGGAAGGTTTTTTCTACCACACTCCCACTCTGGACATTTTTCAGCTTTGTTCGGACAAACGCAGAGCCTTTACCTGGCTTAACGTGCAAAAATTCTACCACCCGCCATACAGATCCATCTAAAACAATTGAAACACCGGGTCGAAAGTCGTTACTAGAAATCATGAAGCTTTTACTCTTTGGAAGACAATCGGCATTTATTGTACCCCTCAAGCGGAGGAATTAGTCATTTTGTCATTGAGAATTGGGAATTGGGCATAGGGCAATGGGCATAGCGCATTGTAATTCCTCCTTGTCTCCCTTGTCTCCCTTGTCCCCCTCATCTCCCTCATCTCCCTCATCTGCCTAGACTGTGGGAAGATTATTCATGGGTTACGCAAGAAGTCAAAAATTTAGATGTCGCATTTGAGCCATGCCATGTTCAACTTATTAAAATCCTGGCTGAAAAAAAGCCTAATTGCAGTGTTGTTGGTGACAATAAGTTTAGGCATAAGTACAGCTGGGTGGACTCCCATCAGTAGAGCCGCGCTACCAGCTGGAAATGCAATCACCGATGGCAACGCCTTGTTACGCTACGCCCTGCCCATAGATAATAAACCCGTGCGGGACTTGCAAGCGTCTTTAGAAGACATTGCCGCGCAACTGCGAGCAAATCGCCGCTGGGGAGCTATTTCCAAAGACCTCAGCAAAGCATCGCGGATTCTGAATAATCCCGACAAAATCCTAGCAAGCGTCCCCGAAGAACGCCAACCCCAAGCTGAAGCTTGGATTGCTGAGTTAAAATCTGGCGTGACTTCCCTGAATGATGTCGTTAAAACCAAAGATAAAGAAAAACTTCGCTCTGGACGAGCCAAGCTGCTGAATCTCGTTACTTTGTTAGAAGAGTCAATGGTGAAAAAATACCCCTTTGAAGTGCCTGCTGAGTACAGCAACCTACCTCAACTCAAAGGTCGTGCCACCGTAGAAATGAAAACCAACAAAGGTAATCTTACTATGATTGTGGACGGCTACAGTGCCCCAGTCACTGCCGGAAACTTTGTTGATTTGGTACAAAGAGGGTTTTATAACGGTTTAGAATTTACCCGCTCTGAAGAATCTTACGTTTTGCAAACCGGAGATCCCGCAGGTAAAGAAGTCGGTTTTATTGACCCAAAAACGAAAAAATACCGCGCTATTCCCTTAGAAATTCTCGCTGAAGGCGATAAAGAACCGACCTACGGCATTACACTAGAAGCCGCTGGACGTTATCTTGATATGCCAGTTCTGCCTTTTTCTGCCTTTGGCGCGTTGGCGATGGCTCGTCCGGAAAGTGAAGTTAATGGCGGATCTTCGCAATTTTTCTTCTTTTTGTTTGAACCAGAACTTACTCCAGCCGGACGCAATTTGTTAGATGGACGCTACTCCGTTTTTGGTTACCTCACCGAAGGCAAAGAAGTTTTAGATAAACTTAAGGCAGGTGACAAAATCGAATCAGCAAAAGTCACCCAAGGCATAGAAAATTTAGTCGAGCCGAAAACAGCATAATCGATTTTGGATTTTGGATTTTGGATTTTGGATTTCAGATTCAATCCAAAATCCGTCTTGTAAAGTTCTGATCGGAGGAAACCTCCGCTTGTGACTTTCCGCAAAATCTAAAATCTAAAATCGCTATGAAAGTTCGAGATATTGGTGAACAAGGTCTTTTAGAAAGATTGCAGCGCTTTTGTCCACCGGAGATTATCGGGGATGACGCAGCGGTGCTGGTGACGAAGCCGGGGCAATCTTTGGTGGTGACAACCGACGTGCTGGTTGACGGCGTGCATTTTAGCGAGATTACCACTTCGCCAGAAGATGCCGGTTGGCGGGCTGCTGCTGCTAATTTATCAGATTTGGCGGCAATGGGCGCTTCTCCACTGGGAATTACTGTTGGTTTGGGACTTAGGGGTGAAGTTAGCGTTAGTTGGGTTGAGGAATTGTACCAGGGTATAACACAATGCCTGCAAAAATACAATACCTCAATTGTGGGTGGTGATGTAGTGCGATCGCCTGTCATCACTTTATCAATCACCGCTTTTGGTCAAGCTCATCCCCATCAAATTATCCGCCGCAATCAAGCCCAAGTCGGGGATGCGATCGTTGTCACAGGTGTTCATGGAGCCTCCCGCGCTGGCTTAGAACTGCTGTTACATCCAGAATTGGGGCAAAACCTCACTCAAGGGGATTATACGGCTCTCATCCGCGCACACCAGCGCCCACAACCCCGTTTAGATGTCTTACCCATCCTCTGGGAAATTTTATCTGACTCAATTCCACAAGGGCGGGCAAACCCCGCCCCTACTCCCCCCATCCCCCCATCCCCCCACGCCAGTCGCACGCCAGGTGCTACAACGTTCGTGACCTCCGCAACGCACTGGCTCCTCAACGTTCGTGACCTCCGCACGGCGCTGGCTCCTCTCCCCATCTCCGGTATGGACAGCAGCGACGGTTTGGCGGATGCAGTTTTGCAAATTTGCCGCGCCAGTGGTGTTGGTGCTGTTCTAGAATCTACGCAAATTCCTTTACCAAATGCTTTCAACTACTGGCTGACAAGAGAAAAAGCGCTCTTTAACGCTCTTTATGGCGGCGAAGATTTTGAATTAGTGCTGTGCTTGCCAAAACAGCCAGCTAGTGCATTAGTTGAAAAACTTGGCAAAGGGGCAGCGATCGCCGGAACAATTACATCTGGCTCCAAAGTTCTGTTACACGACCAGAACGCAAAAAACCCCGACCAAGTTCTCACTCTTGGTCGAGGGTTTCAACATTTTAGGAGTTAGGAGGCGCGGAGTTAGGAGGCGCGGAGTTGTCAGTTAGGAGTTGTCAGTTGGGAGTTGAAGCCCATTTTTGATTCAAAAACCACAACTGACAACTCAAAACTTAAAATTCCTCACTCATAACTCCTAATTCCTAACTTTTTGCTTAACTCCACTTCTCGGCTACTAGCTCTGCCAAATCCAAGACTCGCTGGCTGTAACCCCACTCGTTGTCATACCACGCCATCACCTTCACCATGTCGCTGCCCATGACCATTGTCAAGCTAGCATCGACAATCGAAGAAGCTTCAGTACCTTGGTGATCGGATGATACCAAGGGTAGGTCGCAATAGTCCAAAATGCCTTTCATTGGACCTTCGGAGGCATCTCTCAGGGCTTGGTTGACTTCTTCGGTAATAGTGCGCTTCTCGACGTTAACGACGAAATCCACCATCGAAACGTTCGGGGTGGGTACGCGCAATGCCACACCATTTAGCTTACCTTTGAGGTCTGGTAGTACCAACGCTACAGCTTTTGCCGCACCTGTGGAGGTGGGTACAATGTTCATTGCCGCAGCACGAGCACGTCGCAGATCCCGGTGGCTGGCGTCTAATAAGCGCTGGTCGCCGGTGTAACTGTGAGTAGTGGTCATTGTGCCTTTGATGATGTTGAACTTCTCGTGCAACACCTTGGCAATGGGAGCTAAACAGTTGGTAGTACAGCTGGCATTACTGATGATGTTGTGTTTGTTGTGATCGTAATCGTGATGATTCACGCCAACTACAAACGTACCATCTTCGTTTTTGCCTGGGGCAGTGATCAGAACTTTTTTGGCACCTGCATTTACATGCTTCATTGCCCCTTCTTTGCTGGTAAATACACCTGTTGCTTCAATAATCAGGTCTATTTCCCAGTCTCTCCAGGGCAAGTTTTCTGGATTGCGATCGGATACGCACTTAACGGTCTTACCGTTAACGATGATAGAATTATCATCGGCAGAAATGTCAGCATTCTGTAACTTTCCTAGCATCGTGTCATATCTGAGCAGATGCGCGTTGGTTCTTGGGTCTGAGGTGTCGTTGATAGCAACCACGTCGATGTTGCTATGTTCTCTACCTACCCAGCAGCGCATAAAGTTACGTCCAATGCGCCCAAAACCGTTGATTGCAACTCTAATCACAGCGTCTTGCCCCTCTGTATTTATGCCTATACATTAATATCGTTGACCACGATCATACAGCAAATGGAGGGGGTATTTATAACTATAAAGTGCTAGAGCAACAAAAAAATACATATTTTATTTAGATTTATCGAAGTAGAGGTTTTGGGCAGCGATGTAAGATCTGACCGATTCTGGGACTAAATAACGAATTGACTGGCGTACGCCGCACATCTGCCGAATTATAGTTGACGAAAGTCCCACTAAAGGTATATGCAATAATTGCCAGCTAATGGTATAGGATTGTTTTTGCAGTTGTTGTACTTGCTTGCAGATCAACTCGCTTTGAGCTATATTCTCACCACCGACTAATCGGGGTGCAACCAACAAATCACACATTTGTACTAATTCTCGTCCACGATACCAACGGGGCAAAGTAAGCATGGCATCCAAGCCTAGAATCCAGTACCAGTGAGTATTAGGGTAAAAAGTAGATAACTCAAGTAGGGTATCAATCGCATAGGAAGTTCCGGAGCGATTCATCTCAACCAATGAAATAGTAAACGAGGGGTTGTCTTTGATCGCTAGTTGGAGCATTTCTACTCGATGCTCAAAGGAAGTCGCTTGTTTATGAGGAGGATTTAACGATGGCACCCAAATTACGTATTCTAAGGGTACTTGATGCAAAGCTGTCTCGGCTAGAATCAAGTGTCCCCAATGAACAGGATCAAAAGTGCCGCCGAAAATTGCAATAGACCGCATTCGCACGATTTGTGAGTTTTATTTCAGTTTAAAAGCAGTTTCGCATCCCAATGTACTATTGAGCAATAATTCCAGTAAGGAAAACAAAAAATGTATTTGAAATTACACTCATTTCTTTCCCGATGCGGCGGAAATTTTCAGAATAAACATAAAAACAGTTCAGAAAAAGAAAAAATCGCATGCCTTGGTAAAATCATTCTGAACATGCATATGTTTAGCATTCGATAGCAACTGAATCATCAGACAGAAAATAATGCAGGATCTGTAACGGTAAAAATCAAATTCCTGTTATGATACGCGTGTCATTTGTGAATATTGGTGTGGTGTGGTGTAAGAGGATTAAACAATGAGCAATTCTGTAGACTTTAGTGGTAGACCATTTCACTTTATTGGTATTGGCGGTATAGGTATGTCTGCTCTGGCATACGTTCTGACAAAACGCCATTTGCCAGTGTCAGGTTCGGATCTTCGTCCCAACCACATTACGCGAAAGTTAGAAAGTATCGGCTCTCATATATTTGGGACACAATCAGCAAGCAATCTCGCCTTTTTTCATCCGGAAAGTGAGGTTATTACTGAGAAGAATACAGTAGTATTAAACTCGCCAGAAAAATTGCCTACTGTAAGTAAAGCAATACTGCCCCAAGTCATTTGTTCAACAGCAATTAATACAAATAATTTAGAATACAAAGCAGCACTAGAATTAGGTTGTCCAATCTTTCATCGGTCTGATGTGCTAGCCGCATTAATTGCGGAATATTACAGTATTGCAGTAGCAGGAACGCATGGTAAAACTACTACTAGTAGCATGATTGGTTATATGCTATTGCAAGCTGGTTTAGACCCAACGATTCTGATAGGTGGCGAAGTAAAAGCTTGGTCTGGCAATGCCCGATTGGGAGAAAGTAAGTATCTAGTAGCTGAGGCAGATGAATCAGATGGTTCTTTGGTGAAACATGCCCCGGAAATTGGCATCATCACCAATATTGAATTAGATCATCCCGACCACTACGACACATTAGAGCAGGTGGTGGAAACTTTCCAGACATTTGCTAAAAGTTGCAAAGTATTGATCGGTAGTATTGATTGTCAAACGGTAAGCGATCGCCTCAAACCAACTATCAGCTACAGCTTACACTCAGACACCGAAGCTGATTACACTGTCACCAATATCGAATATCGCGCCGATGGTACTACAGCTTTAGTTTGGGAACGAGGCAAAGCCTTGGGCTTATTGAACTTGCGTTTGCTCGGTCGTCACAACCTCAGCAACTCCTTAGCCGCAGTCGCTGTTGGTCGAGCTTTGGGTTTAGAATTTGGCTTAATTGCTGAATCTCTCGCCACTTTTGAAGGTGCAAGACGCCGCTTTGAATTACGGGGTGAAGTCGATGGTATTACCTTCATTGACGACTATGCACATCACCCCAGTGAAATTCGCGCCACTCTCGCAGCCGCACGTCTCCAAGCAAGACCCGGACAAAGAGTAGTTGCTATCTTTCAACCACATCGTTACAGCCGCACGCTCACCTTTTTAGAAGAATTTGCCGAATCCTTTACTTATGCTGATTTGGTCGTCATCACTGACATTTATAGTGCAGGCGAACCAGATTTAGGACAAGTCAGTGGTGAACAACTAATGGCGAAAATTGCTACTCACCAGTCCAACGTGACTTATCAACCGACTTTATCCTCAGTGCGTGAATACTTACTTTCTAAGCTGCGTCCTGGAGACTTAGCTTTGTTTTTGGGCGCCGGGAACTTGAACATGGTGATACCCGAAGTAATTACAACTCTTTGCGAACCAGCTAAAGCTAGATCCTAAAAGCTGACACTTGTTGCTTAATTCCAAAAGCATTGTGTCTGTCTCGCGAGAGTTTTCTTGCTTCACAATTTTGCCGTATCTATACGGCATATAAATGTAAAAAAATCACCAGTTTAAGTTATATGACAATTTCCCAGGCAGCTGAAAACGTCTGCAAAGTTTCTACCTTAGCGACAAGTAAGCAAGAAACAGTTAATTCTATCGACAAGAAAGTTTACATAATCGGTAGCGATTTTGCAATCAAGTCTCAGGCTTCCCTCGCAGCGGTTACTTCCTACAGAGTTGGCGGACCCGCCGAATGGTACGCAGCTCCGCGAAACTTAGCAGCACTGGAAGCAAGTGTAAAGTACGCAAAAGAACATGATTTATCAGTAACAATACTCGGCGCAGGCTCTAACTTGTTGGTAAGCGATCGCGGTATATCCGGTTTAGTTATCGCGACTCGTCATCTGCGCCACAGCCACTTTGACCCCCAAACAGGTCGATTAACAGTTGCAGCGGGAGAATCAATCCCCAGCTTGGCTTGGCAAGCAGCAGATTTGGGTTGGTCCGGATTAGAATGGGCGGTTGGCATCCCCGGAACCGTCGGCGGTGCGGTTGTGATGAATGCTGGGGCACACAGTAGCTGTGTAGCACAGATGTTAGTTAGCGCCGAAGTGCTTTCACCTGATGGCACATTAGAAATTGTCACCCCAGATGAGTTGGGTTACGCCTATCGGACTTCGTTACTACAAGGAAGCGATCGCATAGTCACCCAAGCCACCTTCCAACTTAAGCCAGGGGCAGATCCGGCTTTAGTTGTAGCTGCAACAAAACAACACAAACAACATCGTCTGACCACTCAACCCTACAACTTCCCCAGCTGTGGTAGCGTGTTCCGCAATCCCAAACCTCATAGCGCAGGCTGGTTAATTGAACAAACCGGTCTTAAAGGCTATCAAATAGGCGGAGCGCAAGTAGCACAACTCCACGCTAATTTTATCGTCAATCGTGGCGGGGCAAAAGCTAACGATATCTTTGGTCTAATTCGCCACATCCAACAGCGGGTACAAGACCGCTGGTCGATTTTGTTAGAGCCAGAAGTCAAAATGATCGGCGAGTTTCAACCTGTTTGAAGAAAATGGGGAATGGGGAATGGGGAATGGTGAGCCAGCGCGGTCTTGGGGAGGCAGTGCGGTGGACGGGTTCCACAGGCTACAGCACCTGCCGTGGTCTCCCCCATGAGCGACTTCAGAACCCCGAAGGGGGTAATAGGTAATGGGTAATGGGGAATGGAAAAACAATTACCACGTTCCCAATTACCACGTTCCCAATTACCAATTCCCAATGCCCCTAATAGGTAAAAAAACAGGCAACTTGCCTGCGGCATCTATAATTGAATTTGATTTGTTATTCAACGCACACGCGGACAATCAGTTATGGCAGAAAAAGGACAGGGATTTGGCTTCGGCTTAGGAAAAATGAAAGAACTCGCCGAAGCGTTTAAAAAAGCGCAGCAAGTTCAAGAAGGCGCGAAAAAACTCCAAGAAGAATTGGAGCAAATGGAAATTTTGGGAGAGTCTGGTGGTGGTCTGGTCAAGGTGATTGTCAGCGGAAACCAAGAACCAAAGCGCGTGGAAATTTCCCCAACTGCTCTAGAAGAAGGTGCAGATGTACTTTCCGACCTTGTGACAGCAGCAATGAAAGATGCTTACAACAAGTCCACTGCGACAATGCGCGATCGCATGGAAGACTTGACCAGTGGGCTAGAACTTCCCGGATTTTAATAAAGTGTCAATAGGAGCGTGGTTAGTGGTTAGTGGATAGTGGTTAGTGGTTAGTGGTTAGTGGATAGTGGTTAGTGGATAGTGGTTAGTGGATAGTGGTTAGTAATATTTTTTTGCGACCAACAACGCTCCAACGCTCCTTTTGTACAGACGTTCCATTGGAACGTCTCTACCGCTCCAACTCACAACTCACTTTTGTACAGACGTTCCATTGGAACGTCTCTACCGCGCAAAACCGATTTTTATGCCTTATAAGCTGCTTTTTGTCTGCCTGGGGAACATTTGCCGTTCGCCATCGGCAGAAAATATCATGTATCATTTAATCGAGCAGGCAGGCTTGAGCGAAAGCATCCTGTGTGACTCTGCTGGGACATCTAGTTACCACATTGGTAGCCCACCTGACAGACGCATGAGTGTTGCGGCTATTCAAAAGTTGGGAATTAAACTACGTGGTTCAGCCCGACAGTTTCAAAAGTCAGATTTTCAAGATTTTGATTTGATTTTGGCAATGGATCGAGAGAATTATGAGGATATCCTCTCTCTCGATCCAACTGGGCTGTATCGTCAGAAAGTGCGTTTGATGTGTGACTTTTGCTCTAAGTACACTATTCCAGAAGTTCCAGACCCTTACTATGGCGGTTCAGAGGGATTTAATCAGGTGATTGATTTACTCGTAGATGCTTGTGAAGGTCTGCTGAAACACGTCACCAGTCAGTAACTAAGAGTGTGATTAGCTGTTATTTAACTAAACCGTGCGTAATCGCAAAACGCACCAGTTCGGCGCGGTTGTTGGTATCAGTTTTCTTTAGTAAGCTGCTAACGTACTTTTCTACTGTCCGAGGACTTAGATGTAACTGATTACCCATCTGGGCATTAGAAAGACCATGAGTTAACAGGTAGAGGACTTCCTGTTCTCTAGAACTTAAAGGTAAAAGTACTTCTCCCTTCTCAAAATGATTAACATGATTATGAGAGTCAGCAACTTTAAAAGCAGAATTACCTGGATTTTCTTGATGAGAAAAGCCATACTCTGATTTCATGATTTGCGATCGCTCTAATAAATTCCGAATCGCTGCGGCTAACTCTTCTAACTCAAAAGGCTTGGGCAAATATAAATCGCACCCTGACTGATAGCCCAAGATTCTTTCCTGAGTCTTTATTCTTGCCGTTAACAAAATTACCGGTAACAAACGAAACGCTGGTTTTTGACGCACCTGGCGCACCAATTCATAGCCATTCATTCGTGGCATGACAATATCGGTGACAATCAGATCGGGATGGTACTCTTCCACAATCTCCAGAGCCTCTTGACCATCATCAGCTGTAATTACTATGTAGCCAGATAATTCAAGATAATCGCTGATAGACAGACGAGTGCCCAGGTCGTCATCCACTACAAGGATCGTCAAGGGCATGGACAGTACACCCCTAGCATTTTTTTGAATAAACAATTTGCTTCTATGAGCAATATCAGTAGACTTAAGCAACAATAGTACTATTATGTTTCATACTATGACAGGATTAACAGCTAGTAACTGCCTTTGGGTTGATTTATAAATAAAATCTTAAATTCTTACAATAGCTTAATAAATTTTAACTCATTTTCTTCAGGTGTGTGATGCGGGCAGATAGTTTTATGATTTGTCATCACTAAACGAGTACTCTTAGGCGATCGCCCTTCAAGTGACTATAAATTAATACTTACTAAATAAATCACCTCGCACGTTAAATTAATAAGATAACACTGATATCCAGTAAAGCATTTATAGTGGTTTAATATCCCCCACTAAAGTTTAGCAACAACTAAACACGAATTTTTAGGCAAATTTGACGCAAGCAAAATACTCAATGAGCGAGAAAAGCGACAGTTACAAAGTTGTAAGCGATAATCGGCAAGCCCGTTATTTGTACGAAATCCTGGAAACCTACGAGGCTGGAGTTCAGTTGACAGGCACCGAGGTTAAGTCAATCCGTGCGGGAAAAGTTAATCTCCAAGATGGCTATGCTTTGATTCGCGATGGCGAAGCATGGCTTTTGAACGTACATATCTCCCCTTACACTGCTAGCGGACAATATTTTAACCATGAACCGCGCCGCACGCGCAAGCTGCTGCTGCATCGCCAAGAAATCCGCAAGCTAATTGGCAAGGTGGAACAACAAGGTTTAACTTTAGTTCCTTTGAAAATGTATTTGAAACGAGGTTTAGTAAAAGTAAGTATCGCTCTAGGCAAAGGTAAAAAGCTCCACGATAAGCGAGAAGACTTGAAACGACGCCAAGATCAACGCGATATTCAACGGGCGATGAAGAATTATTAAGCCGCACTTCCAAAACAGACAGAAGTACTACATCAGAGAGAGAAACAGGTTTAAGTAACCAACAAAAGTCTATCCTCAGCGTGAGTTTAGAGAAACTTGAGTTTATAGCTGTAGATTGATTCAATTAATCTTTGGAGTAGATAAATTGGTGAGTAACAAAGGAACCGAACAGGAACAAACATTTATGAAAAGTAATCTCACCAAAGTTATTGGCGCTAGCGTTTTTGCCTTGAGTATGACAATGTTGCCCTTAACATTGCCTGCACAAGCTCAATCTAATGGTGGAACCAGCAACACCACCACAGATGGAACCACAACAACTGCCCCAAGCACAACAACAACAACTTATGAAAGAAATGATTTTGATTGGGGTTGGTTAGGATTAACAGGTTTATTAGGTCTAGCAGGTTTGGCTGGTAAAAAGCGCAGTGAAGACGCAACCCGCTATCGCGACCCAAACGCCGTAGGTACTTCGACTTACAGAGAATAAGATATTCGCCGCTTCAGTTGCTTATTTTGGATAAAAATAGGGGAATCACGGAAAAGAAGAAAGAAGGGATTCATAGCCTCTTTCTTCTTTTTTCACTTGTTATAGGAGTAGGCTTTCTGCTGGTGGGTACTTGCGTTCCCCCAATTACCCCACACCCCACACCCTACACCCTACACCCTTATTGTTGACTTTGGTCTTGAGGTGTGTATGTGTAATAGCTGGCAATCAAACCAACTACTAGCCACCAAACGCTATTGACTTCAGGACGATAAAATACAGTATCTACTGTGCCATGAGCGAGCATACCTGCCATTGTAGCGATCGCTCCAATTAACCAAAAGCCATCGGCACTTCTCAATTTTCGCAACCGTTGCATTTGCAAAAATGCTGTATTAAAAGTTACTATTAGCAACCAGAGGAAAGCGGCTAAACCAACAAAGCCAGTTTCTACAGTCACCTCTAATAAAATTGAATAAGCACTTAAAGCAGTATAACGAGGGCGTTGGTAAAGCGGGTAAATTTTATTAAAAGAGCCGTGACCAGGACCAATACCGATAATTGGGCGATCGCGAATCATCTCAAAAACAGCATCCCAAACATTGCGGCGAAAATTATTACTGCTGTCTTTGCGATCGGCAAAAATACTCACAACCCGCAAACGTACAGGCTCTACAAATATCACCGCTAGCAGCAATACCCCAATCAAACCTCCTAAAATAATCGGTAGCGACCAAGTTCGCCAAAAAGGAGGCATTTCTATACTCCACCAATAAACCAACAATCCCATCACAATTAAAAGTGCCACAACTAGCCCAATCCAGCCACCACGACTAAAAGTCAAAATTAGGCAAGCAGTATTGACAACAAACATCGTTAATGCTAAAGCTTTCTTAATCCAGCCTTGCCATACAAATACGGCAACCAAGCTGAAAACCACAGCGGGTAGAAGGTATCCGGCAAGTAAGTTAGGATTGCCCAAATAACTATAGACCCTTGTAGTTTTAGCAAAAGTAGATTCTTGATCAACCCAAGTTGCTAGGGGAGGAGCGCCAAAAAACCATTGCCGCATCCCGTAAATACTGACAATCAGGGATACGTGCAAGTAAAGGACAATCATCCAAGAGCGGATGCGGGGCGACCTCAACACCCTAGCACAAAGGACAAACAGCAATAAATAGAGCGTTAACGTTGCCAAATCGTTAATCGCCGCCTTTTTTACTGGTGATAATGCCGTAGCAGTAGCAGCAACAGCCCAGTAAAGCAATACCAACAGGTGAATGGGAGTGACAGATGCCAGATTTCCTGGTGCGGCTTCGTCTGATAAAGTCAACAACAGCCAAAATCCCACACAACCCGTCAGCAATAACCCGATAAGTGTAGTCGATACAAAAGGCGCAAGAGCATACACGACACTCAATAAAGCAGCCGCGATTGTGTCTCCCCATTGTATCAGGATACTGCCTTGCCGCCAGGAACTCAACAACCCGACTAGAAAACGGTGCAGGTAGCTAGTGGTGAGATATTGTTTGAGCGGCAAGTAAGATAAAGTGAATCTTTGCCAGACTAAATTCATAAAGAAAACTGCGATCAATTAACAATCAGCTCGAACTTGGACTCGATCATAATGCGAGTAGTTCCAAAAAGGTAATAACAAAGAAATGCATATTGGCAATTAATCGCACTCTTATTTCCTTCAGGCAGATTTTATTATATATAGGCGATCGCTATAAACGTAAGTGAATTTTGACTAACTGATTTTGAACTTACTTACATTTGTTTGCAATTCCTGAGCAATGTCTACAGTTTTTTGCAAAGATTGAGAAATTGTCTGGGAACTACTAGTAATTTCTGATACTTGAGAAATTTCTTCTAGAAGTTTTGTAACTGCTTGGGATGTTTGCACCTGAGATACTGTTGCCTGAGAAATAGATTGCACTAACTTATCAAGTTGCTGGGATACATTCAAAATTTGATTTAGGGATTTTTTCACATCTTCTACAAGGTGCGTTCCTTTCACCACTTCCGAAGTTCCCAACTCCATCGCGTTGACGACTTGTTGTGTATCCCGTTGCGTGTTTTTCGCTATTTGCTCAATTTCTTGGGTAGCACCTGTACATCGTATAGCTAGTTCGCCTAACTCTGTAGCAAATACCAAAAAACTGTTATTGTCTTGATTAATTCTGGCAGCTTCTAATTCAGCATTGAATGCTAATATGTTGGCTCGCGTTCCTATCTCGTCAATCAAAGAAACCATATGGCTAATTTGTTGTGAAGATTCTCCTAAGCGCTTGATTTTTTTTGCCATATCATCAATTGTGGAACGCAAATTGAAGATGTTTTGCATCGTCAAATCTATAGCCGTTCCGCTTTCTTGAGCATTAAAAGTGGCTGTCTGAGCGAAGGACGCAGCTTTTTGAGCGTTTTCTGACATTGATTGCAGATCCCGCTTTATTTGATGAACGCTATCTAAAGTCCGGTTGATTTTAGTGTCTTTTGTAAGCGCTTTTTCAGATAGTTGTCGAATTGTATCTTGGTTTTCATTAACAGCTATATTTACCTGAGAGGTAGATGATTGTACTTTCGCCACAATTGCTCTGAGATTATCGATTATGGCGTTAAAATTTTCAGCGATAATGCCTATTTTTCCAGATATCACTTCTGCCTTAACTGTCAAATCGCCTTGAGATGCTTTGTCGATATCTTTGAGCAATTTGAGAATTTGCTGTTGTAGTAATTGTTGTTGTTGAGATTGCTCATCGTAAAAAATTTCCGCATAAGAGTTGGCATTTTCAACTTTTTCGATGAGTGATGCTTGTTCTAGAGCATAACCAATCGGAATTGTCACTTGCCTCAACAAATTAATTTCTAATTCTTGCCATTGACGGGGACGAGAACATTGATGAGCGATGAGCAAACCATAAAGTTTATTGTTAATTAAAATTGGTGCAACTAAATTTGCTTTGACTTCAAATTGTTCCAACTGAGCTAGGTGACAATCAGTCAAACCAGCTGCATAAATGTTTGCGATCGCTTGCACGCGTCCTTTCTGGTACTTTTCTACATAACTGTCGGCAAAACAAGGATCGGCGATTTCTGCTCCCAAAGCTACCGGGAATTCAGGATTTAAGGATTCAGCAATTATCTTGCCTTTCCAAGTTTCATCAAATTTGTAGACAATAACTCTATCTGCTTCCAGAGCTGCTTGTACACTCGTTACAGCAGCATTCAAAATGTACTGAGTGTTCAGGGAGCCACGGCAACGCCCAGTAATTTCATTAACTAGTTTTGCTAGTTTTACTTCATCTTCTTGTTGACGGATTTGTTGAGTAATCTTGTTTGCTAATTGGTTGAAACTGACAGCTAATTGTCCAACTTCATCAGCTGAAAAAATTTCTGCACGAGCAGCGCGATCGCCTGCTGCATATTTTAACGCTGTTCGCTGTAGCTGCTGAATCGGTTTAATAATTGTCCGTCTCTGAATCAAAGTCCAAATCAAGATAATCGCTAATGCCAAAATAATCGTCAATAACTGCACCCAAAAACTATCTGCAAGCAATTTCTTCAACGCTGTTTCTGGAGTTACCCGCACTAAAATAGCCACAGGCTGCTTACTAAAAATAGCAATCGGCTCATCATCTGCTTGGATAATTTTGTAGGGTACAGCCTTCGTCGCTACAGTGTAAGTTTCATTGTCAATTTTCATCCGCGCTGTGACTGCTTCACCTGCCGAATTTAATGCTGTTTCTAGTAACGATTTACCTGTTTTAGGTAAGTCTAAATTTGAGAGTTTCTCCGATTCGCCTTGAGCTAAAGATGTTGCTAAGGTAAATTCTCCAGTTGGTTGGTGAAAATAAACTGCGCTATAGCCACCAGCAGTAGTTGTCAACGCACCTCGGAAAATTGAGTTTTTGCCGTTGACTATATCCCCAGAAACTAAAGCACCGATTACTACGTTTGTTTCCGGATTTTTCACCGGGGTAACTGTGTAACGAATCAGTGCATTTTTATTTCTAAATCCACTTGGTAAAGGTGGCGATTCTCGCCTTAGTTCTGACCATTTGACAATGCGACTAGCTTTAACCTGTTTTGGATAGTTGAAAACTTCACTAACTAAATTGTCGGGATTAAAAATTTCCCCTTGACGGTCAGCATTGGCATTGACTATAATCTTGAAATCTTTGCCAACAAGCGTAGCGTATTCTATTTTTCTTGCTTTGATTTCATTTGTCAGAATTTGCTTGACTTGTGCCTTAAAGTTTGGACTTATGGGTTGACCAGAAGCATTCAGCCTTGCCGCTCTAATAATTGCAGTATTATCTGATTGCCCTCGAAAACCATAGCCCATTTGATCAACTTTAATATTGTAAGCCATATCTGTAACTGCAACTTCTGACTTAGCTTGTTCCAGTGACAAAGCTTGAAGATTACTTGTAGTTAAATATCTACTGACAACACCCAGCCCCAAAATTGCTATTAGTTCCGAAGCAATCAATACAATCAACTGTTTGCGAGCAATAGAAAGATTAGCAAACTTTTGCCATAAAGAAGGTTTGACTCGCAACGAACTAAGCTTATTGATAGATTGTGGAAATTTTGGGAATCCAGAATCTTGATGAGAGTTATTTAACAAATGTGTTTCTGAACTCAATTGACTATCTTTTGTTGTTAAAAAATGTTTACTCACTTCAATTTTCCTTTTAATTCAGTAATTTATAAATCTTGTTTGCAGCACAAATTGAACAGTTATAGCACTAAGCTTAATAACTGCCGAAGAGATAACGAATACATATTTACACGCTGATATTAACTTAAGCGATGATTAAAACACTAAGCCTACGAGCGTAAATATGAGTCATCAATTGAATCAATCGAAAAATGAACAACTATACATTTCACTGATTTCTAACCGGGAATCTAAATTGGGGAATACATAACATCGAAAAGAAAATTAGGATGCACTCTGATATCCGAAGAAAGTTCTGCCGGATTTGTCTGATATAGCTCATGAGTCAAGTAATTAACTTATCATGAATGCAAATTTTCTACAATAAAACATCAGTCTGAAGTTATATTTTTGACAAAATTAGCTGAAAACAAAGACACATAAGGTCTTTGCTCATTCTAAATCGACGCTATCAGAAGAATTTGATACATGTTCCTACTTACGTATAAGTTAATAACCCCATGATATCAGCATGGGGGAGTGTTAATAAGGTATATTTACTTTGGAAAATATATACTGCCAACTGTGATGAGAAAAGTAGGACTTACGCACTTCCTTCGTCGTCACCATTGAATTAATGTAGGGGCAATTCATGAAGGGTTCCCTACAAGACTTTAGGAAAAGCGCTCATTCCTAAAAAGTAGATCGCAGCCAGTAGGAAATAAAATATTTATAGGACTTACGCACTCATTAGGAAAAACCGAACCACGTTCTTTCTTGATCTCCGTGATTGAGAAGACACGAACGCTCTTTGCGTCTTGGAAAAAGACGATAAATCTACAGTCACGTCTATATAATGCTTCATGACATCTTTGGTAATAAAAACTTGCGCGATCGCAGTCGTCACCAAAAGCAAATTTTACTTTCATCGGTGACGACTATCGCAACAATCAATCTTAAGTTTTTCTCACTCTTGTGATAAATAGACTAAATAGCTGATTTTCGACGCATAAGAGCGAAAATTCCAGGAATCAGTGCCAACATAACAAATGTTTTTGCCATCCTCAAACGCGATCGGCATACGATCTGCATCAGATATCGCTAACTTTTTCTGTTGTCGCTATTTTTAATGGTAAACAAAGCACATAGCGGTATCCTGATTCTGGTGAACCTTGAATCGAAATTTGCCCACCATGCAACGAAGCCAGATGACAACTAAGCAACAGACCCAAACTTTCGCGAGACATGCTTTTATGCGGCTTAGTTAAATCTAAGTTGGAATCAAGACCAAGTTCGTATGAATTTGAATCATCCAACTCTACTAATGGCAAACTCCTTACTTGCTCTTGATTTTTCTGATGAATATTGTAGCTTGCAGCCTCAGCAGTCAGTTCCACCAACGCTAGTGGACTTAGACGAAAATAAGGATCAACCTCGGTTATACCGTCTCCCAACCAGGGATGCGATACCCAGACAGTAATGTTGAGTGTATCTTCCTTGTTAGAAACATGAATGCGAACAACGCTACCTGTAGCAGAAAGTTGAATCACGCTGAAAACCAGGTGATAAAGCATTTGTCGCACCTTGTCTTTATCCAAAGTCCAAATGCGACTGCGGTTTGGTTCTATCGACAAGCGAATATCTTGCTCTCTCCGGTTGGCTGCTTCTTCTAAAGTATTGATAGCTTGTTGACACAGCATTTCAATATCCATAGGAGCTAGATTCAGCACATTCGGACTTTCATCCACTGTTCCGAGTTCGCTAATTTCATTTACCAACGAAAGCAAATATCGACCACTGTGTTGAATAATCTCTAGATATTCTCTTTGCTTAGTCGTCAAAGGTCCATAAATCTCACGTCCCAAAACACTAGCCATACCTAACACAGATGTCAACGGTGTACGCAACTCCTGAGTTAGCTGCCCCAATAGTTCCAACTTCAGTTCCTTGGTAGGATCGGTGTCTTTTTCTATTAGGGGTGTGGTGATTCTGATTTCGCTGCGCTGCTCATCCTTAAATGAGAAATGAGAAACGTTATTGTGAGTGCTTTCTTTTTTTGGTTGCAAAAGTCGATTGCGCTCAAATTCACTCATGCACCAACGAGCTATGATTTGTAGAAACTCAATATCTCGATGGGAAAATTCGTGTTCCTTGAGATACATGACTGCCAGCGAACCCAGACAATGCCCGGAAGCATCAATTAGCGGTGCTCCCATGTAAGCGCGAATGCCATAATCTTTTACCAATTTGCTACTTTGCAGTTCTGCATCCGTGATTTTTCGCGTATCGGTGATAAGCACTATTTGCGAAGACTCTACCACCTGGGTGCAAAACGATTCCCGGCGTAACAGTTGACGACTTTGCGCCAGCTGATTCATGATTCCCAGTCTCGATAAGCCTACCGCTGACTTGAACCAATGACGGTCTTGATCGACAAATCCCAATATGGAAATTGGGGCATCCAAAAAGTGGGCAGCAGTTTGAGTCGCTTCTTCAAAAACAGGAATCGTTTCTGATTGCCGCAAACCTAGTTCCAACAATGCTTTTAATCGTTGTTGTTCTTTTGTTTCCTGGGAAGCCCAACCATCCTTGAGGGCAAACAACTTGTTTTCCGGCTCTACCATTGCCACTGTTACCTTGATAATTGTTTGATACTGTAATTTATATAACCCCTATTTATGGGTTATTGTTTGCTAACTTAAGCATTCCCCAATTTTGCTGCCGATAAACAATTTTGCCAGAAAATTTTTTACCTTACTTAAAATTATTGAGTGCTGAGTAAAACAAGAAATACTTTGAGAATGCGACTCGTGTATTAAGTTTATGGTATGTGAATGCATTTTGGTAAGCAATGCCTGCACGTATAGTGGCTTGTTGGTAGACATCGCCGTTGCAGTTCACTAATTATCTAATAGACGAATGGCAATTATTTGGGGAAAGAGGTAAGAAAAAACATGCACTTCTTTTCCCACCGCAAGCGTGTTAATAAAGGCGCAGGGGCTTTCTTTGAACTCGCTGCTGTGCCTTAGTTTAGGTTTTAATGCCACAAGCGCGTTAGTTTTGCATTTAATGTGGGTACGATAACGCTAAGGATAAAATTTTCCGATTTTTAATATATAAAGGGAAAATTTTCCGTTTATATACTCAATCCCATTTCCGGAAAAAAATAATTTTTCCTTGAATTTACTGAGGCTGTTTTCTCGAAAATTATGAAAGCGATCGCGCTTCACTATCAAAACTAATAAGAGTGATTTATTTGGGGAAATCACCCAAATAAATATTAAATATAATGTTTTACTTTGTCGGTAGTAACTTGAGAAAATCTGACAATAAATGAAAGATACAATCCTTTTTTGCTAAAAATAAAAATGGTAACTAAAGAAAAACTTAATAAAAAGTTCACAAATACTTCATAATCAGAAATCACCCAAAAGTTGGGTATTCAGTCAAAAATGGATTAGATGTGAAAAAACCGGATTTTGAGATTAATTTTGAGGCTTTCTGAAAAAGAATAATATGACAATTAGAATTCCTTTTGTAGACCTGAACTTACAACACCAATCGATGAAAACTCAATTGCAGCAAGCAATGCAGGCTGTATTTGAAAAGGGAGATTTTATTTTAGGGCAAGCCTTAAAAGAATTTGAGACAGCATTTGCAGCGGAGTCTGGGACAAAATACGGTATTGGTGTTGCTTCCGGAACCGATGCGATCGCTCTTGGCTTGCAAGCTTGTAATATTGGTGCCGGCGATGAAGTAATTTTGCCAGCAAATACCTTTGTCGCCACCCTAATTGCCGTGCTCCGAGCGGGAGCAAAACCGATTTTTGTAGATTGCGATCCCAAAACAGCCTTAATTGATTTAGAAGCGGCAGCAAGAGCAATTACGCCGCATACCAAAGCGATTATCCCCGTGCATCTTTATGGACAAATGGTATCGCCGCAGCAGTTGTTAGACTTTGCCGATAGATACAAAGTCCTAATTTTTGAAGATGCAGCACAAGCGCATTTAGCCGAACGCGATGGATATCGCGCCGGTTCAGTGGGGATAGCAGCAGCATTTAGTTTTTATCCGAGTAAAAATTTAGGCGCATTTGGGGATGGGGGAATACTGCTAACAAAAGATGCAGATGTTGCCCAGAAAATGACACGCTTGCGGAATTATGGCGCATCGTCGAAGTATTATCATACCGAAGCGGGTACGAATAGCCGTTTGGATACGATGCAAGCGGCAGTGTTGCTAGAGAAATTACCATACTTGCCGAATTGGAATAGCGATCGCCTGAACATTGCCCAACAGTATGATGCTGAATTAGCACCCTTAAATCGGCTAGGCATCATCCCCATACAAAACCAAAGTGGTACAGGACACGTTTATCACCTTTATGTCATCAAAATCGATGATTCTTGCGTGCTTGAACGCCAACAAATCCAGGAACAACTCGCAGCAGTAGGAATTCAAACAGGCATTCACTATCCAATTCCCTGCCATCTCCAGCCGGCATTTACCGACTTAGGTTATCAAATCGGAGACTTTCCCCAAGCAGAAAAGCAGGCAAAGCAAATCTTATCATTACCCATGTACCCAGGCTTAAGCCATAGCCAAGTCAAAGAAGTTGTCGCAGCTTTGGCATCAATCCTCAGTGGCGAACAACAACAGTTATTGTGCATTTAATCACCAATGGCTAATTGCTCATTATCATTTAAGTATGAGCTCTTAGCCAAAGCGCAAATTTGAAATATTTAATATTAAATCGCTGAAAATTATGACATTCCAGCGTCAGATTCAAAACAGAAACGCAACACAATTGTTCAGCTTCGCCATTCTCGGTGTATTAGCGCTGCTTTATGCCCCAATATTGCTGCACTGGTTAGATGGTTGGCTAAACAAAAGTATTAGTACAGAACACGAATATTTTAGCCACGGTATTATTGGTATACCTTTTGCCGCTTATCTGAGCTGGATAAACCGAAAAAAATGGCAACGACTGCCAGATGTCAATCATCCTTTGGGTGTAGTCTTGCTGATAATCGGGGGAATTTTTTATCTTAGCGGCGTCACCGAATGGGTTAACCTTTCCTTCCCCGCCATCCTAGCAGGATTGTGCTTGTGGTTAAAAGGAATTGCCGGCTTTAAATTGCAAGGATTTCCCCTACTATTAGTGTTTTTGGCAACTCCAACAGCATTACCTTACCTCATCGCCCCCTACACCTTGCCTCTGCAAAGCTTCATCGCTGGTACGGCTGGCTTCATCCTAAGTCAGTTTGGTATGCAAGTAGCTGTGGATGGCACAAATATCTTCGTCGGGGGACGCATTGTCGAAGTTGCCCCTTACTGTGCGGGGTTGAAGATGTTATTTACTACCTTATACGTCTGCTTAATGCTGCTTTATTGGACAGGTGCTTTATCATCGCGTCGCACAACTATTTGGTTTTTATCTACAGCTGTTGTCGTCAGCGTTACCGCGAATATCATTCGCAACACTTTACTGAGTTTCTTTCATGGCACAGGACAACAGGCAGCTTTTGAATGGCTGCATGACAGTTGGGGTGGAGACTTATATTCTGCCATTATGCTGCTTTTATTAGTGCCTATTCTCAATCGACTTGATAGATATTTTTCAGAACATGAAGCAATGCCAGAAGACGAAAACTAAAATCAAGAATTCCAGAAATCGGCATTGCTGAAATCGGCAGAAAACCGAAATTCAGAGAAGAGACGTTCCGATGGAACGTCTCTACTTCAGATTCGGTGACTTTGCACTCCGAAGTCGGGAATCTTGTTTTTCACTTTCTGCTATATAAGCGCGATCGCTACTGCCAAAAAACCCCTTTACACCTGACTTTGGGGAAATACGTAGGGGAGTGTCAAGATTACTGAACTCAGGAAGTGATTTTAGCTAGTAAAATTTTGCGTAAGTATTGCAAATTTTACTTATGATATCCTTTTCTAAATTACTCAAAGAAAACCAATTTCCTAAAGTAGCAGCGCTTTTGTTGTTACTAGTACTGCTGGTGATAGGAGCTGTTCCCGGATACTTGACAGGACACTGGCAATGGCAAAAGCTGCCTCCTATCACCAGTATCAAGCAGTTGAGACAGTTGCGGCAGCAAGGGTTAAACCTTCCTGGTTGGCAAACCATTGAAAAAAGCCAACAACAAATTGGCGGACGCAAATGGTTAATGCAAATCAACAAAAAACAAGGCACACAAACCCAGGCTATCTTGCTTTTGCTGCCGCAAACTGATTCCAAAAATCAACCAGAAGTAGAATGGACAGAGATTCAAAGCTGGCAGCAGTGGAACGTAGCTCAATTTCGTCCGGCGGAATTTACGGTAAAACTTGCATCAACCAAAGTTAAAGTCGAGGCTCAATTTTTTCGCGCCTCCACAGATAAGCAAACATTTGCGGTTTTGCAATGGTATGCTATGCCCAATGGTGGAAATCCATCACCTATACAGTGGTTTGTGGCAGATCAATTAGCACAGTTACGCAAGCAGCGTGCCCCTTGGGTTGGTGTGAGTATTATGATTCCGATGGAACCTTTGGGGCAGGTAGAAACAACTTGGTCTTTAACCAAGTCTATTGGTGAAACAGTCCAACGGGCATTAATGGCGGGTTTTTTATAAAAAAGTTAGGAGGAGCAAAGTTGTAGAGACGCGATCGGTCGCGTCTGTACAGGAGTTTGGAGTTTGGAGTTAGGTAGAGACGTTTTGCCGAAACGTCTGTACGGGAGGAGCAAAGTTAGGTTTCGCTCTTAGGTTATGCAAAAAAAGATAAATTGTATAAAAATACCTGCGATTAAGAGCGGACACTCAGAGTATTTCCAGAGTAAAATAGCCACTCGGCGCAGCATTTCTTAATTTAGCTTGATTGCATCGATGTTCATAGTTCCCAGTTCTTGTAGGCGTGTATTTAGCGCTTTGTGTCTTGTCAGTCTTCAGGTAGGGGTGTTCTGTACAATATCTGTCCCGGATGTTGTGGCTCAACCTTTACCCTCCCCAGGACAGGGGCAAGGGCAACCTCCCTCGCCCCCGTCGAGTGTTGATTTTGCACCTGCGGGTTTAAACGACGGAATATCACCCCAACTCGGTCGCTATCTTTTAGGACCCGGAGATGTATTGGGGATAACGGTTCAGCGTCCTCCAGGTCGCTACCGCTTAGGACCTGGAGATGTAATTACCGTTGTGGTTCAGCGCTTTTCCGATTTGAGTTTTCAAGCGCAAATAAATCCCGAAGGCAATATTGCAGTCCCGCTACTGGGTACAGTGTCGCTACGAGGTTTAACTTTACAACAAGCAGAAAGAAAAATTCGCTCTGGTTTAAATCGGTTTGTCGTCGATCCAATTGTGGCTTTATCACTGACAGGGCAACGTCCTGAGTTGAGTTTTCAAGCGCAAATAAATCCCGAAGGCAATATTACAGTGCCGCAATTGGGAACAGTTTCGGTACAAGGCTTGAGTTTGGAAGAAGCTCAAGAAAAAATTCGCTTGGGTTTAAGTCGCATTTTGGTCGATCCGGTTGTGGCAGTCGGGTTGGCAGGGGCGCGACCAGTTCAAGTTACGATTAGTGGCGAAGTGCCGCGTCCAGGAATTTATCCGATCGCTTCGCCAACACCCCGTCTTGGTGATGCGCTGCTGATAGCTGGGGGTTCGACACTAAACGCAGACCTGCGGCAAGTGCAAGTGCGGCGGAGATTAATTGATGGTTCTGTGGTTTCACAAACTATTGATTTGTATGCCACGTTGCAAAATGCTAGCTCATTACCTAATTTACGGCTGCAAGATGGTGATGCGATAATTGTACCGCGTCGAGAAATCGGTGCTGATGACGGTTACGATCGAAATTTAGTAGCTCGTTCAACTCTAGCTCAACCGCAAATTAGAATCCGCATTTTAAACTATGCGGGTGGTGGAATTGGCACTCAAACGCTACCTAATGGTAGTAGTTTTATAGATGCTTTAGGAGGAATTAATCCGGACAATGCCAATCTCCGAGAAATTGCTCTTGTTCGCTTCGATCCGGAACGAGGTAAAGCCGTCACCCAGAGACTTGATGCGAGAAAGGCGCTTTCCGGCGATGCGTCTCAAAACGTGCCGCTGCAAGACAATGATGTTATCGTTGTAGGTCGAAACCTTATCGGTAAAATCACTAATGTTTTAAGTACTATTACTCGACCTTTCTTTAATGTTGAAAGCTTTATCCGCTTCTTTGACACTTTTAGTGGTGACAGAAGGTAGTTACTTTGTTCCTTAAGCTGTTGGTCACAAAACTTGTTTAAAGTAAGTAAAAGATGTGATTTTATCTGGTTCGTGCTTCTGCCTTTCTGCTAAAACCTGCCTAAGAATTGATTATTGTCATGGCTCCACCGATTGTTAAGCGCTATCTTATTGCTTTTGATAAATACAAGTGGATTGGATTAGCCAGTTTTGGTTTAGTTGTAGCGGGGTCAACTCTTCTGGTGGTGCAACCAGATCCAGCCCCTAGCTATCTAGCCAGTGCTGCACTTGCCTACACTCGTCCGCCAGTTTCTTTCTCGGCAACTGGTACGCAAATCCAGCAGCAAGGGCAAGAACTCAGCCAGGAAATTTTGCTCTCAGACCAGATAATTGAGTCTGTGGCATCGCAAGTAAAGGTCGAGCCGAAAACAATTGGTGAAAATGTGGCGCTTAGTGTTCCGCAAGCAGCCAAGGAAGGAGAAGCAGCAGCGCCGGCAATTATTCAAATCAAATATAAAGATAGTGACCAAAAGCGGGCACAAGAGACTGTGCAGGCATTAATGCAAGCAATGGTCAAGTTAAGCGGTGAGATTAATAGTGGGCGATTAAAGGCAATTATTGCCAAAATTAACGAGCGTTTACCACGAGCGAAGATAGAATTGCAAGCTGCGGAACAGAAATTAGAAAGGTACGATCGCCTGCAACGACCTGCTATATTAGCTGCTGAAAATGGCAGTTTGCTCAACGCAGTCACTGTTAGCCAAGGTCAGCAACGGCAAATTCAATTAACGCTCTCCGGAATTGATGCTCAACTTGCCAGTTTACAAAATAAGCTGGGGTTGACAGTTAACCAAGCTTATGTATCTTCGGCTTTGAGTGCCGATCCGATTCTTGCCAACTTGCGATTGCAAATTTATCAAACTGAGTCGCAAATTGAATTGCTTAGAAAAGACTTGCGCCCAGAACACCCAACAATGATTCAGTTGCGGCGTCAAAAAGAAACTTCCGAAAAACTGTTGCAACAACGTGCAGCTGAGGTTGTAGGCGGTGGCGGTACGGCTGCGGCTTTGACTCCTAACTCTGGGGCTATTCGTAGCAATAGCAATTTAGACCCAGCCCGCCAACTGTTGGCAAATCAACTGGTGGCTTTGGAAACCCAACGGGATACTCTGCAAAAGCAACTAACTGACGAAATTAAACAAGAGGCGCAATTGCGGCAAGAGTATTCTCTGATACCTAATAAGCAATTGGAGCGATCGCGTATAGAACAGGAAATTCTCCTCAAAAAAGCCGTCTACGATCAAATGCAAGCAAAGCTAACTGATGCGAGAACCGCAGAAGCAGAAACTGTTACTAGTCTTAGCATTGCTAGACCACCAGTAGTCGTTAGCGACAAAAAACCGCCTAAGAATGTGCCAATTACTTTGGGTGTAGGTGCAATACTAGGATTGTTGGTTGGGGGTGGGGTCATATTTTTGTTGGGAGCGCTGGAAGGGACTTTCAAAACCAAAGAAGATATCCGCGACAACCTCAAACAACGAGAAGTCAATCTGCTGGGCGAATTGCCTTTAATGCCAGTTGATGATTTAAGTAAAGAAGCTGTGCCAACAATACTTTCTGCGGAGTCTCCCTATTTAGAGTATTATGAAAAGTTCCGCAGTAATCTGCGCCGCATTGGTGGGAAAAACTTGAAGGTTGTATTGATTACTAGCACCAGCAGTTCGGAAGGAAAAACGGTGAGTGCTTATAATTTGGGCATTGCCTCTGCGCGTGCTGGTAAACGAACTTTGATTATTGAAACAGATTTGCGATCGCATAGCCGTTGCCAATCCCTCAATGTTACTCTCGACTCCGATGCCACTGTTGAACCCCTACGCTATTACGGCAGCTTGAGTGAGTGTATTTATTTAGTCCCCGGAGTCGAAAATTTATACATTGTTCCTAGCGCGGGTCCTGTGCGCCAATCTGCCGCTATTTTAGAATCCAGCGAAATGCGAAAGCTGATGGAGGATGCTCGCCAACGTTACGATTTAGTAATTTTAGATACTGGCACTCTCAGTTTATCTAATGACCCCTTGTTAATTCAACCTTACAGCGATGGCATAGTGTTGGTAACACGACCAAACTATACACAAGAAAACATGCTCGGTGAAGCTGTCGATCAATTGGTTGAATCTGAATTGGGGCTATTGGGAACCGTTATCAATGGCGCTGATATCATCGTTTCTATGCCTCAGCCAATTGCACCACGAGTCTATCCACCTGAAGAACGAGAAGTGTCTGTTGGGTGATGTCTAGGGGGAGAGGGGGGATGGGGGGAGTGGGGAGTGGGGAGTGGGGAGAGGGGGGAGACAAGGGAGACAAGGGAGAGGGGGGAGGGGGGATGGGGAGATGGGGAGATGGGGAGATGGGGAGATGGGGAGATGGGGAGATGGGGGGATGGGGAGACAAACTCCCCCTGCCCCCTGCAAGAGTGCCCCCTGCAAGAGTGCCTCCTTGTCTCCCTTGTCTCCCTTGTCCTCCTTGTCCTCCTTGTCCCCCTGTCCCCCTGTCCCCCTGTCCCCCTGCCCCCTGCCCCCTGCCCCCACTCCCCTTTCCTCTACTCGCTTTGCCTAAATAATCCAAACACAGGACCGAGAATTATCCCGAAGACAAAGCCGCCGATGTGTGCCCAGTAAGCAACTCCGCCTGATTCTACACTCATGTTGGCGGCTTGTTGCAGGCTGGCTAGACCAGATATAATATTCTGGACAAAGAAAAGCCCGATGATTACCAGTGCCGGAACTCTGATGGTGGTGACGAAAAATCCTAAGAAAATTAAGGTGACAACTCTCACATGGGCAAAGCGGATAATGTACGCACCTAAAATTCCGGCGATCGCACCACTTGCCCCCAAAGATGGAATTTGCGAATTTACGCCGACAAACCACTGGCACATAGCAGCTAAAGCACCGCACGCCAAATAAAAAATTATATATTTGAAATGACCCAAACGGTCTTCAATATTGTTGCCAAAAACCCAGAGATACACCATATTCGAGATTAAATGCCACCAGCCACCGTGTAGAAATTGTGACGTAAATAAGGTTGTCCATTCTCCGGCAAAGTTGGTGGTTAACTCTTGTGGTATCACCGCATACATCTCTAAAAATGGCTCTAATGCTTGTCCTGACAGACTGATTTCATGAAGAAAAACTAAAATGTTCATCCCAATCAACCCGTAGGTTAAATACGGGGTGATTCGCGTCGGGTTTTCGTCGTAAAGGGGAAACACAGATGTTTTTCCAAATTATTGATTAATTGCAATATATCCTGTTTGTCTTGCCGTTGTTAAAGGGTGCGAAATTTCACTGGCTGGTAAGTGGGTTAGTATAAAAATGAAAGTTTGTAGTCAGCGCTTCAGCGCGCTTTGCGCTAACTACGAGTAAAGTTGATGCTGAGAAAGCAAATCAATATTTAATCAGACGTTGCGTCTTGATCGTCTCTACTTTGCTTTATTTCACTGTCTGTACAAATAATCGTCGTTAGATTTGTCGCTAAACAAACCTAACACAGGACCGAGAATCGCCCCAAACACAAAACCGCCGGCGTGTGCCCAGTAAGCAATTCCGCCGTTTTCCATACCGATGTTAGCCGGTGTTTCTAAACTTGCGACTCCGTAGAAAGCTTGTTGGAGAAACCAAAATCCGAGAAAGAAATAAGCGGGAACGCGGAAGGTAGGAAAGAAAAAGCCTAGGGGAACTACACCGAGAATTTCCGCTTGGGGAAAGCGGAGAATGTATGCACCCAGAACGCCGGCGATCGCTCCACTCGCACCCAAAGATGGAATATTAGAACTTTGTGAGAAGTACCACTGGCTTAACCCTGCCAAAACACCGCAAGATATATAGAAAAGCAAATATTTGAAATGCCCTAACTTATCTTCAATGTTGTTGCCAAAAATCCAGAGAAACAACATATTACCGCCCAAGTGCAACAAACCACCGTGGAGAAATTGGGAAGTAATCAAGGTTGCCCACTCTGGAACTGGTTGATTTAGGGGAATTCCGGAAAAACTGGCGGTTAGTTCTCGCGGTACTATAGCTGCCAAATGTAAAAATCCATTTAATGCTTGGGGAGGAAGACTTGATTCATAAAGAAAAGCAAGGACGTTGGCAGCAATCAGCCCATAAGTGACATAAGGCGTGATTGTTATCGGATTATTGTCTCTAATTGGAACCACAAGCGTTTTTACTCATTTTTGAGAAACTAGCCTCACAATACAGAATTTTTTGCATAGTTTCTTCTAGCCGGTGGGCGGATTTTGTATTTTGGATTGATAAGTGTTTAATAAATTAGGGCAAAACAAAGCTTGTTTGCAAGATATCGCTTTACCACACCTTATTCAAATTTAACTCAAATCCTGGCAGCACATCTTCACCAGATACAGTTGTCGGAGACTGCAACAATTCTACCTCTTGGGCTGGACGATATATTTCTACTTGCTTTGTCTTAGGGTCAATCAACCAACCTAAGCGAACACCGTTGTCGATGTACTCCCGCATTTTTGAGCGCAACTTCTCCAACGAGTCAGTGCTTGAGCGTAATTCGACGGCAAAATCCAAAGCTATAGGAGAAAACTCCTCTTGTTGCTGAGTTTGAGTTAAAGTCTCCCAACGTTCATTAATTACCCAAGAAGCATCAGGTGATTTGACAGCACCATTAGGCAAAGTAAAACCACTTGAGGAGTCAAAAACTATACCTAAACCTATGCGATCGTTCCAGTTCCACAGTTGAGCATTCAAACCGGAATTTTTCTTGCCTGTCCAAGGGTATGTTGGAGGCATGACTATAACTTCTCCAGTAGCGGCACGTTCTATCTGTAAATGTTCATTAGCTTGGCAAAGTTCAACAAACCCCTCAGCACTCATATGAGGGATAGTCAGAGTGATGGCGTTCATAAGCTGCACGGGTATTGTCTGAAGTTTTGTTCTAATTATAAATGTCGTTGAATGTCTTAAGAGTTTGTCGCCCAGCTATGATAAACAGCTTGATCGCACCATTAGCACATAGGATTTACGCAACTGGCACATCCTAAACGTTGCGGGTAGCGTCGCAAAAATAAACTGGCTGCCTAAATAAATTTATACTTTGAGAAGAAAGCAGCTTGACCGCAGTACTGCTTTTCCTCATCTATGACATTCCACAGAAGCACGTTTTCGATTAAGAAACGCTGACCACTACTGGAGGTACGGATACCGGAATAATTATCCACAAAGCCTTTGGTTGCTGCTTCTGTTAACAAGCGTTCCCTGTCCTCCCGTTCGACATCTCGGACTGATTGACGCGAAGGCATTTTAGTAAATTCTGACCAAGAAAGTTCCCATAGTTGCAATGCTTGGCGATTACCATAATTAAAAATTGGATCGGCTTCGATGCCGTGAGAAACTAATACAAAAGGTGCTTCAAATAGTGCTTGTGCTATTTCCTTCGGTGTACCGTTGACATCAAGCAGAGAATGTCCCGTCCAATGTTGAAAACTATACAGTAAGCGTTGACTGTGGTTAATAATTGCCTCTTGCTGCCAAGGAAATTGCAAAACGCTGGACATAGAAAAGGGTAAAGATAACATCAAGATTTTAGTATCTCATTTATCGGTTACTGGTTACACCAATTCTCTGTGAGGTTGCGTTTAATAGCAATTTACGAAAATTATGATATATATATCATCGGTTACAAATTTATCTGTCGTATTCTTTTATTAAATTGATATTACTAAAAAACAAATGTTTTTCTCAAATTCTCTAGAAAATAAACTTCAACGCTGGAACGATATCATCCAAAATCAACCCAAAGATCCAAAAGCTTACATTCAACGAGGCATGGTCAATTTTCAGCTTGCCAAAATTAATGAATCGATTCAAGATTTTAATATGGCAGAGCAACTTGATCCACGTTTGAAGCCGTATTTGTGGCAACGTGGGTTATCTTATTATTATGCAGAAAGATTTGCTCTTGGCGCTCAACAATTTGAGATAGATTTGACGGTGAACGCCCAAGATGTTGAAGAAACAGTGTGGCGATATCTCTGCATTGCAAGGCTTGCGGGTGTGGCAGAAGCACGCAATTCTCTATTAATGGTGAAAAATGACCCGCGACGGGTAATGCGAGGCGTTTACGATTTGTATGCTGGAAATTCTACGCCAGATGATATTTTAAGTGTTGGTGAGTTAGAAGGCAAAGGCGGCAAGTTTTACAGTCATCTTTATCTGGGATTGTATTACGAGGCTGACAATGATGTGGAAATGGCTTCTAAATACATAGTTCAAGCTGCCGACAAATACAAAATTGATGATTATATGTGGCATCTAGCGCAGGTACACAAAACTTTACGCGGATGGTGATAGGAAGTTTTGAGTGCAGATGTGTTATTTCTCGATTTACAGCCATTTTCAGATGTATAGACCACAGTAGAGACGTTCGGTCCGGAACGTCTATGCGTGAGAGTTAGTAGTCCGTAGGGTGCGCCATTCGTAGTAACGCACCCTACATCTATTGCACCATAATGTTTCGGCTTAAAATACTCACAACCTCGCCTGAGTTGGAGGTGCGTGCAAGTGGACTCCAATCACCAACATCTGCATAGCCAATAACTTGTAAGTAGTGAATTGTGCTTATTACAGCTTTGTGAGAACCAATCAACAGATGTTTGAGCGATTCTCGGTCCTGGGATTTGGGAGTCAGAAAGACTTGGTACAGGCGTATTTGACTCGTCACCAGATAAAAAGCTTTGAGTTAAAGAACAATTTGCGTTTTTATTTGATGTAATTATTGTTGCTTGCTTGGCGACATATTGTTCAAACTCAAATTGAGCAAGCGCTTGCTCGTTCGGAGTAAGCGCACTTAATTGTGTCCTGGTATGTTATTTGTATCCCGTGTTTAGGGTTTACGCATGAAGGCGATCGCACTCTGATTGGCGTTGGAGCGATCGCCTTTGTTATATCTTCAATTATAAAGCTTCACTTTATAGTTTATCACGTGTCAAGTTATAGTTTTGTATTTATCAAGTGTCACTTGATGATTTAGAACAAGGGTGAGTATGCATTCATAAATTAGATATTAATGAAAGTCAGAAAAGTTATAGAGCTAGAGGTTCCGGGGCTGGGCGATCGCGTGCGTCAAGCAAGAGTTGCTGGCAATCGTTCGCACAGCAGAGATTTGCCGTCAGATACCTATGACTACGATGAACTGGTATAGGATTGAAGCTGAAGAGACTAAAGCTTTGCCAATTGAGACATTAAGACGGATAGAGGAAGTGTTAGGCGTTGACTTTGGGGTGAAATTTGATGATGAGTCTTAAAGTGTTGGCGTATCAACACAGCAAGGGGTACAGTCGTCGCGTAAATTAGGTTCAGGACAAAAACACTATGGTTCCCAAATGCCTAAATATGTTGACCTTTCCCGTTACTGGACAGAAGACAAAAATTTATCTATTCAAAGAGCGAAGGAGATGACAGGGTTAGATAAAAGAACTTTGTCATCTGCCAAAAAAGGACAACTTGAGCGTGGGCAGTTTGAGACTCTTTTTAAACTTAGAGATTTAGCTTCCCAGTTAGCTGGTAAACCATTAACGCTGGAGGAGATTTTTAAAGATGATTGAACCTAAAAGTATGCTCAACTCCTAGAAGAGATTGAGTTCTGCTTAATTTCTTGGTTTAACCCACCTTTAAACAGAACTGAAGTTAAAGGCAAAGGGTATATGAAAGTCAGAAAAGTTATAGAACTAGAGGTTCCGGGGCTGGGCGATCGCGTGCGTCAAGCAAGAATTGCTGACAATCGTTCGCACAGCAGAGATTTGCCGTCAGATACCTATGACTACGATGAATCCCCACATGAATGATAAGGCGATCGCCCATTTACAACAGCCTTACCTATAATATGGACTTATGAATCAAGTGAGCGCTTATTTGCCTCAGGTAACAATTGACCCAAATACCCGCCAACGCCGACTGAGCTTAAAGTCGCCTGCATGTCGGGCGGAAATTATGATCGGCGAGCGATCGCACCAGCGCACCAATTACCAGAATAATTACGATTACAGACCTAACAGTTAATCAGTACAACATCAACTTAATTGCAGATTCTGCCACGCAGTCGGCGGATGCTGATCCCTTTGCTTTTGGTTCCCCTGGATCTCCTTTATCTCCCTTTGCTTTTGGTTCCCCTGGATCTCCTTTATCTCCCTTTGCTTTTGGTTCCCCTGGATCTCCTTTATCTCCCTTTGCTTTTGGTTCCCCTTGGTTTTGAGCCAAATCAGCAAGTGAGATACTCGCTGGGGTTTTCCAAGAACTTTCACTCCTTATTTTTTTGAGAAGAAAAGCAACTGTAAGGTTCTTTACTTTTGTCCGCTGCTTCCTTTACTTTAATAGCTTCCGGTGCTTCTTTTCCTTGTTTAGAGTTGTCTGCTTGTTTGATTGATTCGTCAAATTCCTTTTTCTGATCGCCAAGCTGTTTAAAAGTCTCTTGGACACTTAAAACCTCAGAAGCGATAGAATCTACTTGACTAACAACATTTTGAGTCGTTTCTAATACTGTGAAAAATTTATTTTGAAAGTTTGGCTGGGGGTTCATCCAGCCATAAGCTTTTTCTGCCACTTCCCCAAATTTACGTAACGCATTTCCCACTTTGGCGTTTTAGCTACCAACAACTTCTAATGCATTGAGAGTACTTTGTCCAATTGATTGAATACTGTTTAATAAATTAGCAGCTGCTTGATAAATACGA
>JAESGF010000126.1_pt1 | contig 63381 bp, 63 predicted proteins | sample 9269621 | NCBI WGS metagenome assembly JAESGF01 (sample SAMN14515066, study PRJNA621663) | algae metagenome | isolation source: Tolypothrix carrinoi HA7290-LM1 and co-occurring heterotrophs from dry rock... | place: USA: Makauwahi cave, Kauai, Hawaii | collected 2011-01-06
CAAACTTGCCGTCGCCAAGGACGTTCCGTAATTGAATTTTTTGAGCAAGCTATGAAAGCAATGGTCAACCCTGATATGCAAGCACCATCTTTAATACCTTAACTTTAGGCCTGAATCCTTACGTAATATCAGCATTTTCTAAGCTTTATCCTAATTCTGCAAATATTTATTTTAGATGTTTTATCTAATCTCCAAGCAAGTTAATCTTCCTTATCTTCCCCCCCCACAAAGGGGGGAATTTAAGTATTAGGCTTGTTAGATTTGTCAAATGTGAAATGATATCAAGGCTTAAAATAGTTTTAAATCCATAGTCTCATCAATTAATCTATTAAATAAATTTTAAGCGTAGGGTGTGTTAGCTTCCGCAGAGCGGACCATGAGCGCGAACGCTAACGCACCATATGTAATTGTCGATTTCGGTGCGTTACGGCATTAGCCTAACGCACCCTACATCAACCTAATACATTTGTATTTATTTAGTACATAAATACCATCTTATTTTTACTTTCTATTTACAAAACTAGTCTTTCCCATCCCCAATCAAAAATTCATATTAAGTAACTGATAATTTGCTGCTGCTTCCGTGGAATGCTAAATTTATAAACTTTGAAAAATTATCAGGATCAACATGACTCAAGGTGGAAGAGCAGTTACTTCTGGCAATGTCTTGGAAAAAGCTGTAGAAGGTGCTTTACTGGGGCATAGATATATCGAAGTCGGTTATGAGTTACCAAAAAAACAACGTCTCGGATGTCTTTTAAGCTCGAACAGCATACCAAAACGATATGCAAAGCAAGTTCACATTGGACCAGGAATTTATGGTAGTGAAATATATGTAGACTTTTTTATTATTGGTGCTGCCTCAATTTCTTCTGGCTTGATTATTGAGTGTAAATGGCAGCAAACTAGCGGTTCAGTCGATGAAAAACTCCCTTATCTCAACTTAAATATTCAAAATTGCTATCCGGCACAAGCAGTAGTATTAATTGACGGAGGAGGAATGAAACCACAAGCTATCTCTTGGTTAATCAAGCAAGTTGATGAAAATAAAAATTTGCTTGCAGTTCATAGCTTAAGTTCATTTCTTGTCTGGTCTAACAATAATCTTTAATATGAAGTTACTAAAATCTCGTTAATTTTCCCCCTTTTTTTCACATTAGAATTAATTGCCCTTGCTGCTGATATAGTGTAGATATGAAAATCACTATAAAGGTTGCGAATAAACTCGCAATCTGAATTAGATAACATAACCTTTACACCACGTTCAGATAATTTAACAAATATATCTCTTAGTTGAATTTGTTGATTTTCTTCAAAAGAATAACTAGTGTAAGATGTAAAATAGCTAGTTTGACTTATGGGATAGTATGGCGGATCAAAATAAACGAAGTCATCACTATTAGTTGCGTAATTAAGTACTTCCGTAAAATCTGCCTGTTTGATTTCGGCTTGATAAAGTGCTTCCGAAGCGGCAATGAGTAAATCTTCCGGACAAATATTAGGATTTTTGTATTTGCCTAATGGTACATTGAATTTACCCTGTGAGTTTACCCGATAAAGACCATTGAAACAAGTTTTATTAAGATAAATTAGACGAGCCGCTTTTTCTAAATCGGTTTTTACTGGATTTGCTCGTACACCGTAGTAATAATCTCTACTATGTTTGCTTTCATGCTCTTTTAGCAGATAAATTAATTCTTTAACATTATCCCTAACACAGCGATAAGTAGTAATTAATTCAGCATTAATATCAGTCAAAATTGCCTTTATAGGTTGGATATGAAAAAAAACTGCACCACCACCTAAAAACGGCTCATAGTAATTTTTATAAGTATTTTCTGAGGGAAAATGAGTAAGATATTGTTTAATCAACTTACTTTTGCCGCCAGCCCATTTCAAAAAGGGACGCGGTAAAGTTGATTTCGATTGACTTAACATTTAATTAAAATAGTCGCGACTGAGACTAAATATAACTAATATAACCGACGAACTATATTTTATATTAGTCGAGTAATTTACCAAGCTCATATATTACAATTAAATTGATCGAGCATATCAAAACAAACCTATAGTCTACAACAAGGCAGTATAAATTCAAATGTTTGACGGATTTTGGGGGAACATATTACGTTACTTCCGCTACTTTATTACTACCCTCTTAGGCGTATTGCTGAACACGTTTGCGCCATTAGCGCCGTTGTTTAAAAACCCAGTTACTTCAATCGCTGTTTTCGGCTTAATTGTCGGTAGTCTCGTTTTCGTGACTCTTACCCTACGCGCAATGCTTGGGTTGAGTACAATTTAGACCATGAACGTACAGTTGCTTCTAATCTCAAGGTGGCTCAAGCTGCCGTCAAGTATCTATTTGTTTAGTTGAACCTCTGTGAGGAGGCATAATATCTATGGCTACAACTCGCCGTGTTTCCCGCGTTGCTGAATTAATTAAACGGGAAGTTAGCCAAATGCTGCTCAGTGGCATTAAGGATGACCGTGTAGGCACAGGAATGGTAAGCGTTACCGATGTTGATGTTTCTGGCGATTTGCAACACGCCAAAATTTACGTCAGCATTTATGGCACTGACGAAGCCAAAGCAGAAACAATGGCAGGCTTAAAATCGGCAACAGGTTACGTTCGCAGCGAACTTGGTGCCAGGGTGCGTCTGCGTCGCACTCCAGAGGTGGTTTTTGTCGAAGATCGCTCAATTGAACGCGGTAATAAGGTGCTGTCCCTATTAAACCAAATACAGAATAACCGTCCACCGGAAAATCAGGCATCAGACGACAGCACCGATGAAGATGATGATTTTCCCGATTGATATTCTCACCCGCCATTATGTTGATAATTTGGCGGAAGTATGCATAAGCTAATATCCCCTCAGCTTAATTAGGCTGAGGGGTTTTAATTTTTGTGATGCTGGGAAACTTCACCGGATATTTACGTAACTGAGATAACAATGTCATTTGAACAACAATTACTTCCAGGAAATCAGCTAAACACTTTACAGATGCGATCGCTTTACATTTGCTTAAATATGACTATGCCTGCTTCAGGGATATGGTAGTCACATATATATTATTTATGTATCCGTGGCTACTTTATAGTATCGCTTGTGCTCAAAACAAGAGTGAAAGCATCATACGAATGCAAACCACTTAACTAGATATCTTTGTTAAGGTTTGGTAACAAGCAGCAAATAACTAATGATTCAGTAACTCTTTTATCGACAAAACTTATCAATGTAATAAAAGTTTATACAGAAGAGAGTATTCATTTACACAATCTAATTGCCATAAATCACCTTTTGGCATTAGATTTTTTCACTGATTACATCCAAGCAATTAAGGAAGCTATACCAAATGCTATACATAACTCCAAATAGCGATCGCCACACCCTTGCAACAACCCATCGCCTTATGGGGACAGCCTTCTCCTTCACCAGACGCGCTTCGCGAACAACCGAAAATATCGTTGGGTGTTGCGGATCTATTAAACAAGGAACCGTCTCCCATAAGTCTTGGGAAAGACTCGCCCAAACCAGTATTAACTTAAAAGCAAATCATCCAACATTGTTACAGTTGTTTACCAAAAGCCATGCTTTTTTCTACATTCCGGAACTGAAATTCACATATGTATATTTATTTAATAAATTATTAACAATTAGTTATCCAAAAGCTTTTGTGGTGTACTTTAGCCGTTCTGCCTTGCAACAGTTTATACCCTGGTTGCTGCTAAATATTTCTGATCTGTTTCACCAGAAAACGATTTTACCCATCTGTGACACTACTTTAAGTACATCATGTGATATTTAAATAACTTCCCAAGGAACTAATAACTTCTACCAAATCAGAGATGAAAGCATCTTCTGTAAAGCTTTTAAACCTTCTCAAAAGAATTTGCACTTTTGATAAACAGGTTACTATAATTACCGAGGTACTATTTTTTGAGACGCATTCAAAGTAAATGTCATGAATACTTGACTTTCTTAACATTTCTTTAGATAATTTGAGGATATGTAGCGTCAAAATGAAAATAGTTCCGTATACCAAAATACAAAAGCCAAGCCACAAGATTAATCCTTGTGGTGTTCGTTCCTAAGAAAAGTTGGGAAGACTAATTAAGTGTAACTTTGTGAGTTAAAACCATGAGTATCAATACGGTGCCTTCTATTAATTACTACTCTCTGGATGTCATCCAAGACGAAGCACGCCGACTGGTGCAAAAGGGAATGGTCAGCCGACAACAGCCAATATACACACTCTGCCAATACATCCCCGCGAGAGAGTGGGTTTGCGTGGAATGCGAATTAGAAAAATGTGATTTTTTACTGCGCGATCGCATCGGCGATTTGATTGGTCGTGAAAAATGGGAAAACGATTAATCGGTTTTTGTTGTAAATCTCAGTTTTTGAAATGAAAGTGTCTAAATGGATGTGCGGATGTGACAACAGAAGATTTAAGGCTTAATAGTCAAGGATATTCTCTGCTGATAATCGGTCTTTCCCGCTCCATGCCGCTCAATTCCATCATTACAGAAACTCGGTTAGTCTAATTTATACAAAAGCGTCAAGTAGCGCGATCGCCTCTATAGCCTCAAGAAGTTTCGTTTATGGAAACTTCTTAAGCGTCACATGAAAACACGCTCGTCAAGTGTCTTGGAGAAACGCTTAAAGGTTAGTACAGGCTGCGCGACGATTCGTATGTTGACTCTTGCTTTTCTCTTTGAAAAAGCCTCCCCCTGCTTTAAAAGAGCGGGGATAACCTTGCCTGAGTGCTAAGGCACGGCAATTGCAGCACATCCAGTACAATTCCTAGAAAATAATTTGTTAATTAAATTACCGGGGCAGTTTCTCAAATAAAACTGCTCCGGTGATTTTTCATTTCTTATCAGGGAATTGGTAATTGCTAATTGGTAATTGGTAAGAAAGGAGGGGGAAAGGGGAAAGGGGAAAGGGGAAAGGGTAAGAAAAACTTCTTTTCTTCCTTTTCCCTTTACCCTTTAACATGAGTCCCCTCATAAAATTCCCCATTCCCCATTCCCTATTACCCATTACCCATTCCCCATTCCCCATTCCCCATTCCCCATTCCCCATTCCCCATTCCTCATTTTCCTCAACCCACTTGCTCCAAATACTGATTCACATCTTCAATCAAGCGGGTGAGTTCGGCTTCTGTGGTTACTTTGATACTCGCATCGCGGATGGTAAGCAGGACTTTAGCTGCGAAGGGAGTAGCCCAGATATTGGGATTACAAAAAATTTCCAAAAATATCTCTCCCGTGTAACGATATTCCATCGGACGCTGGGGAGTAGCTTTACCTAAAGAAGAAGCGCTTTTAGTAGAAACAGCTTTAAGGCTTTGCATCAACTGATCTATCGCTGCTTTTAATTCTCGTGCTGCTTGCGGTGAAAAACTAAAAGAGACAGAACCTTCAACTAGGTTGAGTGTGAGGTTATTTGAGGACATGAGCTTTTTATTTTGAACATCTTGCTACAAATAATATTTTCAAGCGCGATCGCTTCATTTGCGCGATCCGCTTTTTTCTTAATGGTTTTGCACTTGCTTCCTATGGTTTAGAGAAAACCCTGCATACCAAATTAATTTTGACGCTTCTAGTGTGAACTTACTAAATATCAACAATATCACTAAAGAATGATTTTTCATTAAATATTCCTGCTGTTAATGAGAAAAAGAAACACTTGTCTGAGTAAAGTAAATAGCAACGTTTATCAGGCTTGTAGCTAATTTTAGTTAAAAATTATGTCAATAATCTGGCGTAATAAGTTTAGGTTATAGAGAGATACAATCCTTACTGCGTAAGAGATTGATACATTAAAATGGTGTTTTAAGTTTTACATTAGAGGTCATAGAACATAATTGTAAAAAACTCTATGACATACGATAATCGTGCCACGGTGCGAAGGGTGTTAATTATCACCCTGCTACTAAACTTATTTGTAATGATATTAAAAGCGGTAGTCGGAACGTTGACAGGTTCTCTCAGTTTGCTAGCTGATGCTTTACATAGCGTTACCGATAGCGCCAACAACATTTTAGGATTGATTGCTAGTAGGTTTTCTTCTCCAAAACCCGATCGCGAACATCCCTACGGACACCTAAAATTTGAAGCTGTGGGTGCTTTGGGAATTTCCGCTTTTCTCGGAATAGCCTGCGCGTGAAATTCTCCAAGGGGCAATCGAAGGAATTTTTAAAGGTAGGAACTTAGTAAAAATATCACCACCAGAGTTGTGGTTATTACTGCTTGTACTGGGCGTGAATATTTTCGTAGCCTTTTATGAACGCCGTGTGGGTAAATCCGTAGGTAGCCCTATCTTGATTGCCGATGCCAAACATACCATGAGCGATGTTTGGGTAACAATTAGTGTGATAGGTGGTTTGATTGGCGTTTGGTTGGGTTATCAATGGCTAGATTTGGTTTTAGCCTTTCCCGTCGCTTTGTTGGTATTTTGGAGTGGCTGGTCAGTTTTAAAAGAGAATTTACCTTGGCTGGTGGATCAAATGGCGATCGCACCCGAAGCAATTTATGATATCGCTGTTTCTGTACCCGGTGTCGTTAACTGTCACGAAATCGCCTCTCGCGGTGTTCTCGGTCGCCAAGTCTTCATCGAAATGCATTTAATCGTAGATTCCCCAGACGTTGAAACCGCACACCACATCACCGAAGAAGTAGAAAGGCGTTTAGAAGAACGTTTCAGCCCTGTCAGGATTTTAATTCACGTCGAACCCCCAGCTTACAAATCTGAGCGAATTAGCTTTTAAGCAAAATTGAGATAAAAATTTACATTTACGATCTCAAGTAGAGACGGTGATTTATCACGTCTGTGTAACCGTCAAAATGAGTTTGACGCACTACTTAGGATATGCGATCGCCCCCGAAAATCATCAAAGTACATTCCCATTACTGGCTAAAGTTCAGGATTTAGGTGCTTAAAACATCTTCATGTAGGCATGAGTAGATTTATCACAGTTAACAGCATTATATAAAGCTCTTATAAACTTGATTATTGCTTGACCAGAGATGTTCTCTGCTTCAATATAAAATTAACTTATGTATTTTTTGTAGCCATAAACTATACCACAAATTTATTTATGGCACAAGAAAGAATTACGTTTTTGTCAATAACAAAACGAAATTTTACAAAATGTCGCCTTTTCAATAAGCAAAAAAAATACATCTGAGCGAAGGTTAAATTTAAATTTATGTCGTTCCGAAAAAATGTATAATAACTTACATTGTTTAAATATGAAGATTTGGTAAAGATATTTATGTTACCTTGGGTTAGTGATAAATAATTATTTGAGGCAAAAAAATAATTTTGGTCAAGAACCAAATAGACGAATTTTGAGGCGATTCCTTTTAATTTGCGGAATCAATCATGGAAAAATCTCAAAAATTAAGTAATTAACTCTGATGCTCAGTGAAATCGAAAAAGTAATACGACAGTCCCACAAAGGTTTCAGCGTTAGCGATCGCATCCCTATTTTTTCATTTAACTTTGCTTGTTGCAAAAAGACCTAAAAATAGGGGTTTGAGATTATTCTCTGCGGACAGTGACGCAATTTGAGGGTTTTCTGAGTGCGATCGCTAGCTGAAAAATTGTGTTTCTTACGCCCATTTTTGACAATGCTTTAAGCGCTATTACTTGTTTACAAATTACTTGCAACCTTAACTTGTCAAAAATGGGTGGCAGGTGGTGATTCGCAAGATAAACCGCCATGTTTTTGTGAATAGATTTTTCTCAAATCAAGATGCTGTTCATCGAAGATTTGAGGAAACTTCAGCGTGGATATTATTTTTTTATCAGGTGTACTACCATGTCTATTTCCCTGACCAAAGAAAAGCTTCAACACTTGAACAGCATTGCCCACGAAGGTAAAGTAGTCGTCCTGGCTACCGATGCTGATGGCAAAATTTGGTACACGATTAAACAAGATGGATTTGAAGATAGCTATCTTAGCCAACCAGCCGAGATGAGAACAGGGTGGGAAAACTGGCAAGAAATGGAATTACCCGATGAACCCGACGATGTATCAGTCGTCAACAAAGAAACAGCAGAACTAACTTATAAGACTGATCTCACTAAATTTGTCATCAAATCGCGCTACAGAACCAAAGATAAAACGGCTGTCGCCCCCGTTCAACTGGTTTCGGCACTAGGACACATTTACGTTTTCCGCCAATCTACAACCAATACCCTGTTGGTTGATCGCTTCATTTTAGATGGCATGACCAATAAGCTCAACCGCAAGCTAGAAGTACGGTTTAAGCGCAGTCGGCAAAAGCACGAACCCACAAAAAACTTGAAAAAAGTGGGCAATAATCTCAACAATATCGACTCCCTAGACTTTCGGGATGCCAACGGGATTAACTTCTACGAACCCACCACCGAACTCTGTACCATCAACAACTTGCAACAAGGTTGGTTTGCCGTCGTTTTAGTTCCCACCATCGAAAGTGATATTTATCGCTGGCATATTTTCGCCTACAACAGTCAAACCCAAAAAGTGGAATTGACAACCATTCGCGCCTCCGATGAAGGGCTGTTTGAGATCAAAGACTACACGATTTTTGAAGAATCTGGCAATGCTCTTCTGCCCCGTAGCATTCCAGGTATAATTAAGCGCCGCTTAGACATTGGCAGTGTCACTATCAACAACGGTTTAGCCGCTACCAAATACGATTTACAAGAGTCTCAGATGACTCAATCAGGGGAAGAGCAACTGTTGAAAACCGCCACCAGACTGATGTTAGCAGTTCCCACCACTACCGGGACAGCAACACTCAGTTTCGCCATTGCCGGAGATGGGACACTCGGACAAATCGATGAAACACCCGACAGCACCATCATTCGCAGTAACCAGCGCGAAGTGCTATTACCCCTCAACACCTTAGATGAAATTAAAGCCTTTGGTGACAGAACACCACCCCCCCAAGGCATTATTTTGGGTTTAGCAGAAGGCACCGAGGCAGAAGACGCTGAAGATTTGGTGAAGATATCTACCAATAACCAAGCCGCAGGATTAGCCTATGGCGACCTAGTAAAAATCAATGGAACCAAAGATTATCAAGGTCTTTATAGCACCCGCAAAATCGATAATAATACCTTTGAAATTAGCATCGCCACAGGCAGCGAACTAGGTTATTGGGAAAAACAAGACAAAGAAGCAGGTGGTCTGATTTTTGATGGCATGATTACCGCCTACGAAAAGACAGCCGATGGTAAATTGAAAGTCACTTGTGCCAATCATGGTTTAGAGAACGGAGATCAAGTCCAGATTTCTGGCACAGATGTCTACAACAATACTTATCCAGTCAAGAAGATTGACGACACCCACTTTGTCATTCAACGCAAATGGGCAACGGGAGAAGCCGTAAATGTCAAATTAGTAGCCCTCAAGCGGCGCGGGATCGTCTTTGATGGCGTGGATGATTATATTCAACTATCCCAGCCACTTGCAATTTTCTCTAGTTCATTCACCGTTTCCATGTGGGTGAAAGTGCCTCAAAATTCTGATAAGGGTATATTGCTGGGAGACTTTGAACTATCAAATTCAATCAATGTCAATTTTGAGGTTTTAGATGGAAAGCTGAGACTTTTCTGGAATGGTCAACCCAATCTAGTCGGTTCAAAAGATTTAAGAGACAATCAATGGCATTTTATCAGCTTTGTTAGAGATCGCGAAAACCAGAAAGTCTACATCTATACTGATGGCATAGTTGACCTTAACTATTCTGGAGAAATTTCCGATAAACGTGCTGTGATTCCTCACAGAATTGGGCGTGATAATCGGGAGGGAGCAGTCAATTTTGAAGGTCAAATTTCTGATCTCCGCATTTGGAACGTAGCCCGTACCGCCACAGAAATCAAAAACAATATGCACCTGCAACTAACTGGCAAAGAAGTTGGTTTGGTGGGCTATTGGCGATTAGGTGGCATCTCCGAAGGAAAGATAATTGATTTTACGGATAACGGCAATGATGGTACGGTGTATGGCGATCCGTACGTAAGTGCTGCGACACTCAACCGCAAACTGGGAGACAATACAACTGAGGCGGTTAAGCATAGCAATTCTGAGCTATTTGCGGTGAGTCAACGGGCAACCTATGAGGAAAGCTTCGAGTTTAAGGTTAATTCTACAGCAACCGTTAATCTTGCCTATTTAAATAATGCCGATGGACGAAATCTAGGCACTAAGATTTTCACCCTATCTTATTGGGGAAAAACTAGCCGCAGTGCTGAAGAAAGGAAGACCATTTCTAATTTTGTTCAAAATCAATTTGAAGATGTCGGTGGTGGTTGGTTTCGGGTATCTGGGAATGTAACTATTCCTGATGGGGTGAGTATGTTGCGTTCCTTTGAAATTGCCAATATCAAAGGAACCTGGATATCTCTAGAAATTCGCAAGCACCGTATCCGATTGTTGTCTAACAGTATTACCCAGGCTGCATATAATGACAGCGTGACTTTGACAACTTTGGTGGATAATCAGACAGCATTAACAGCCGATTTGAAAAACCTCGAAATAAAAGAGCAGCAACAAGAAGTTCTTTTGCTAGAAAAAAAAGAGATAAATGCAAAAATTGCTGCCTACAATGCTCTGGCTGCTACCAGAGCTAGAATTGCGATATTAGAATCGAATATTGCAACTTATACAACTGAAGTAGCAACCCTTTTATCTCAATACAATAGAGAGAAGGAGAATAGCTTTAATTATTGCTTTCGTATTGCGATTTTTTTGTCGAACGACAATGTGTGGTCACAACTAAAAGTTTATGAGAACAATAATAATGACGATACTCCCCTGGTTCTGAGCTACAATTTAATTACCAATCTTTGCAAACTTGTTGATATTGGTGATGGTTATTATTATCTCCAAATCAAAGTAGCCGATTCCTGGAAATACCTAACTGTTGCGAATAACAGTGATTATGATAACACTCACTTAAGGCGGAGTGCTAGTAGTGCACATTTTTTTAAATTGATTCCTACTGCTACTAGTGGTGATTATTATCTCAACATCCAAGTAGGCGGTTCTTGGAAAGGTCTACACGTTCATAACCAGTATGGGCATTGGAATAATAATCTGGTTCGCCATCGTGGGAATGGGAATAAATTGAGGTTCCTTACAACAAGTGATCCAGCAAATGACAAAATTCCTCTGGCACAACAAGCTTGGGAGGCAAAAACTCAGCAACTTGACCGAGCCAGAACAGAATTAACATTACTACAGTCAGTAAACAATGCAACTGCAACTGATAAAGCTGCTTGGGATGCGAGGATTCCACAACTCAACTCAGAAATCACCACAATTCAAACTGCAATCAACACCTTAAATACTAACTTCATCAATGCAGCAAAAACCACCCAAGCAACGCCGCAAACTATGCCCCAAGTCGCCATCTCTGGTAAGGGATTAGTTACTAAAGGGGCTGTACTGGGCTTTGTGCAGTCAGCCAGCCGCCTGAATGCGATAGAGACTTGCGAAGGCAACGTGCAACTGAGCTACTTCGATAATCAAGGGCGGATGCGACTGACTAACTATGATGCAACGGCAGACAGTCTCAACAGTACCTTTGAACAGTGGCTTCCCGACGATCTGCCTGTGGGTTTGAACTTGGCTAATGATAACCACAAGATTCAATTAACCAATTCTATTTATCTAAGTGAGGAATCAACCATTGAAACCTGGTTCTCCTATCCGCTACCAGAAAAAACTTGGAATACTTTAGCTAGTTCTCCCAATGATACCAATCAGCCGATTGTTGTTTGTCAGGGTAAATGGTTGGGGACTCGAATTAACGGCTTCTTCTATAACAGTGGTTATAGTCTAGAAACCCTATCCAATGGTTGGCATCATCTAGCCGCAATAGAAAGCGGTTCAGAAGAAAAAGCAACCACTACTTTTTACATTGATGGCAAAAAAGTTGGTGAAGTCAAAAGCTTTACTGCACTGGAGTTTGATGGAGTGGACGATTATATAGAAGTTGCTGCTCATACTAATCCCACTACAGCAGTTACTGTTGCTCTCTGGGCTAAAAGTGATGCCGAAAATTGGAACGAGCTGGACGTTCTAGCTGGCAAATCAGATGCCTATGTTCTGTCTTCCGTGAAAAATAGCAAACAAATCAGGTTTTGGATCTTTTCTGGTACTGACTGGAAAGGTGTCGAATATACACCATCAGATATCAAGCAATGGCATCATTATGCCGGAACCTTTGATGGTCAAAACCTGAAATTATATATGGATGGGGTGGAAGTAGCTAGTAATTATCTAGTCTTTACTACTACAAAACTTATTAATAGCCCTAGCGGTTGTTTGTGCATCGGTAAACATCCCGCCCCCGCCATTAGCAAATATTTCAAAGGTCAAATTGCGGAAGTAAGTGTTTGGAACTATCCGCGCACCAACAACCAAATTTTGTCTGATATGGGTAAAGTTCTTCAAGGTAATGAGTCTGGTTTAGTAGGGTACTGGCGTTTTACTGCTAGCTCTGCTACGGATTTATCCTCCAGTCAGAAAAATGGCACATTCAAAGGAGAACCCAAAGCTGTCAAATTATTGGCTAAAACCACTAGTTATATTGAGGTCATCGGTAATAGTAAAGCAGGTCAAGAGCAATTTGGTAAAATCTCAGAATTCCGAGTTTGGCATCTTGCTTTGAAAGATGAAGAAGTTGCTGTCAACAGTAAAACCCGACTCAGTGGTAACGAACCAGGGTTAGTTGCTTACTATCCCTTGAATGAAGCTACGGGAACTGAGGTAAGAGATAAGACTGGTAGTGGGAACAAGGGTACGGTAGTTGGTAGTTGGTGGGGTTGTAATGTACCTATTGGCAACCTTGGTCATCAGGTGATGCAATTTGATGGAACAGATGATTATATACAACTGCCAGCAAAGAGCATCGATTTCTCTCAAGGTTTTACTGTAGAAGCATGGGTATATTACAATAGCTTTAAAAATTTCTCAAGAATTATCGATTTCGGTAGCGGATCTGGTCAAGATAACATTCTTTTCACTAACGCTGGAACTACTGGTAAGCTAGCACTTTATATATATCGAGGAACAACTAGCCAGAGCATTGAAATTGCGGATGTACTGGAAATAGGTAAATGGGTGCATCTAGCTGCTACGATAGATAGTTCGGGAAACGGAAAACTTTTCAAGAACGGTCAAGAGATTAAAAACGGGTCAGTCAATCTTCCCCAAACCATTAATCGAACCCAAAATTATATTGGCAAGAGCAACTGGTCTAGTGATGCTTATTTTGACGGTAAACTCGCAGAAGTTCGTATCTGGAACAAAGGGCGCACCGCCACAGAAATCCAAGCGAATATGTACCAAAGCCTAACAGGTAAAGAGCTAGGTTTAGTTGGTTATTGGCCATTAAATAGCATCCAACTAGAAGGAAACAGCCAAAAGGTTCTCGACCTCACAGGTAACAATAATCACGGCACCGTCAACGGAGCAATGATTAAAGATAGCAATACCCTACCGATTGGGGGTAATGCCCTAGTCAGTGCCGAATACAGCACCATTACTATCGATAAAGTGACCCAGGCAAAAACTGCGATCATGCGTCGTTTCTTCGCCACAGCACTCAATGGTGTTACACTATTACCGGACAAGCGCATCGAACGACTAGAACTCAAATGGATTGGTAACGCTCAGTTTGCCCCCACTTTGTTGGGCTACATCGAAGGTTCACCCCCGGTTCCTAGTGAAAACCTCACTTTGTCCGACAACTATAATGGCGCGACTTCGGTAGAATTAACCATGTCTGAAGATGTGGCATTTAGCTGGAATCGCTCTCAAGATAGTGGATTGGGCGCAGCGGTCGATACATTCATTGGTGGTGGTGGAGCAATGTCAATCCTGACGGCACCTATGGGTGTAGGAACCTCAATCGAGACAAGCGCCAAGGTTGGTTTCAAGGGTGATTTGGACTTAAGCTATAACTTCCAGAATCAGAGTAACATCACCTCTAGCTCATCTCTGAGCATGACCGATAAACTGGAACTGCGGGGTACACCAGAAGAAACTCCTAATTTTCCCCATCTGGGCAACCGATTTATTCCCAAAAACGTTGGTTATGCTTTAGTGGTTTCTTCCTTAGCCGATGTGTTTATCACCAAACTTGCCCGTAGTGGCAAAATGATCGGCTACCAAGTCCAACCCGTTGATGGTATTCCCCCGGATGTCAATACAATTACCTTTTTGATCAATCCTGCCTACATGATGAATGGTAGTTTGGATGGTTTGACGGGGAGCAGTGCTACCAGCCAACGCTTCTTCAAGCACGTTCCTCAAATGCGGGCGCAGTATGGTTCTCTCTATCCCGCCAGCTACTACCGCTTGCAAGAGGCTTATAACCTCAAACGAGCCATTGAAGCAGAAGATAAGCGTCGGGAATCTTATTTTTCTAACTTTGATGTGCGTTCAATTGATGAAACTTCCTTAAACCGTAATATAGACAGTGGTGATGCCCCCACTACGATTGGTGTACAACGGGAAGAAGACAAAGCCGATACCCAGATGACTGACGCAGAGAATAAAGCTGCCCAAGACGAGAAAGCGAAGCAACTTCAATCACAAAGTGTTGCTGCTGCTGGGCAGACAGGCGCGGCTGGCAAGGCTAAACAGGCGGAAATCAAAAGTAAAATTGACGACCAAGAGCAACGAGTCCACGCTACTGAATCTTTTGCTGGCTGGCAAAAACGGATGGAAAATATCCAAATCCGGGCTGGTAAGCGTAACATTGTCAATACCTACGTTTGGGATGCTGACGGTGGACTGCGAACCGAAGCTCAGAGCTTTGCCAATACTGTAGAGCATACCATTGGTGGCTCCTTTTCGATGGGTGCTGGATTAGGGGTTAGCAGTTCATTCTCCGTGGGTGCGGAGGTAGAACTAACTGCTCAAGCTACCGTTAACCTGACCCAAACCATGAGCAAAACAGAAGCTCGCAGCAAGGGCTTCCAGTTAAATGTAGACTTGAGCGGCTTGGAGTTCAGAGGGATCACCAACTACAATGATCGACCCATCCTCCCAGGAGAGAAAGTAGACCGTTATCGGTTTATGAGTTTCTATCTCGAAGGTAGTACCCAAAACTTCCAAGACTTCTTTAGCTATGTAGTTGACCCGGAATGGTTAGCGAGCAATGATGAAGAAGCACGGGCGTTGCGGCAAACACAAGCCGGTAAACCCAACAAGGCTTGGCGGGTGATGCACCGGGTAACATACGTGGAACGTCCCGCGTTAATGGGCTTTGGGCAGGATGTCCGCACCTTGAAGCCTGCACCAGCGATTTCTGACAATCAACAACTGCTGGATAAAATTGCCAAATTGGAAGCAAACAACCAGAGACTAGAGGCGAAAATCGATCAAATTCTCAAAGCCCTGCAAAAGTAGCAGTAGTAGTTAATTAGGACTGACACTAAAACCCAAAAACCCCCTGAAAAAGGGGGTTTTCAAATTTTCATGCAAATTGGGGTGTCGCCTTTTGAGTTTTTAATTTTTCTGCTTTTACTATTCCCACTCGATGGTTCCAGGCGGCTTGGAGGTGATGTCATAAACCACCCGATTTACACCTTTGACCTCATTTACAATCCGGTTAGAAATCGCTTCTAAGACATCGTAAGGTACACGCGCCCAATCAGCGGTCATACCATCTTCACTTTGTACAATCCGCAAGACAATCGGGTAAGCATAAGTACGCTGATCGCCCATTACCCCGACACTTTTAATGGGGAGCAATACGGCAAAGGTTTGCCAATAATCATGATACAAGCCGCGTTGGTTAATTTCTTGCCGCACAATCAAATCAGCGTCGCGCAAAATATTTAACCGTTCAGCGGTGACTTCACCAATAATGCGAATCGCCAAACCGGGACCTGGGAAAGGATGGCGTTGGACAATTTCTTCTGGTAAGCCAATAGATCGCCCAACTTTGCGGACTTCATCTTTAAATAGTTTCCGCAGGGGTTCTACGAGTTTGAATCGCAAATCTTTGGGTAAACCACCGACGTTGTGATGGCTCTTAATTTTTACCGCTACCCGTTCGCCTGTTTGCGGATCGACGTTGGTACCAGCGGATTCGATGACATCTGGATAAAGTGTACCTTGAGCTAGATAGTCAAAATGACCCAGGCGTCTGGATGTTTCTTCAAATTCGCGAATAAATTCGTGTCCGATGCGACGGCGTTTTTCTTCGGGATCGGTGACACCATTAAGAGCGTTGAGGAAGCGATCGCGTGCATTTACATACTCTACCGGAATGTGAAACTGCTCTTTAAATAATTTCAGCAATCGCTCAGGTTCTAACTTCCGCATAAAGCCTTGGTCGATAAACACGCAAGTCAGCTGATCGCCGATCGCTTTATACATCAAAAACGCCAGCGTCGAAGAATCCACGCCTCCAGAAAGCGCCAACAGCACTCGCTTGTCACCTACTTTGGCGCGAATTTTTCGAATCGCTTCTTCGACAAAAGCGGCGGTTGTCCAAGTCGGTTCACACTCACAGATATGGTATACAAAATTACGTATTAATGCTAACCCCCCTTGGGAATGCACCACCTCTGGATGAAACTGGACACCGTAAAGTTTTTTCGTGTGGTCGGCAATGGCGGCACAGGGCGTATTTTCAGTATGTGCCAGCAATTCAAATCCCGGCGGCATTTTCGTTACTGAGTCTCCGTGGCTCATCCACATAGTTGTGCCATCTTCGACATTAGTCAGTAAATCTGTGGGGTCATCTATGTATAACGATGATTTGCCGTACTCACCCCGGTCAGCTTTTAATACTTCGCCACCAAGCTGATTTACCATCAATTGCATTCCGTAGCACACACCCAAAATGGGAATTCCCAAATTCCAAATTTCTGGGTCACAATGGGGAGCGTAGTTGTCATAAACTGAACTTGGTCCACCAGAGAGGATTATTCCCTTGGGATCGAGTTCGCGCAATTGTTCTGCTGTGGTGCGATAAGAAAGAACTTCCGAGTATACTTGTGTTTCGCGGATGCGACGGGCGATCAATTCAGAATACTGAGAGCCGAAATCGAGAATTAAAATAATTTGCCGATCAAGCCGCCCATAAGACTTAACTTTTTGAGGCGCTTGTTCTGTAGGTATCACCGCTGTATTCATGATGGCAAAAGTGGTAGATGTGATGAATAATTGTGGCTCTCTGGTTGAGACCAGAGAGGTTTTTGCTGCTGATGATTGACTTTTAAGGTAATCAAATCCCCAACAAACGCGCTCATGTGACGTTTGTCTCGTTGATAAGAAAAGCAAATGGTATTAAGAAGAAAAATTTAACCTATAGTGGCTACAAACAAAAGTGGCTACAAACAAAAATATTAATTGATTGGGATTTATGATGATTATTCATAATAAGTTAACATAATTTTGTCAATCGGATACAAGCATTTTTTCTGTTAATGGTAACGATCGCGCGATCGCGTAAACGGTAATTAAAACCAAAGGCAGCACGGGTTAGGCTACCCTGAGCGCTTAGTTTTTGATGTAAAAGAGCGAAAACGATAACTGGATGAAGAGCGCGATCGCCTCACCTTTACTTTATTTACCTTCATCCCCCTTAAACTCCCACCTCTGATAACAGGACTTGCATAGCTGACCAAGACAGTCCCTGTTGAATATAACGAGGTGTTTGGGGATTGTAAGGACTCGCTACTCGGTCGATACTCTCAATGTTTGCCTCATCTGGCAATACAGGTACATCCGGATCGAATGCAGTTGAGCGCATCAAAGAACTAGAAAAGCCTTTAAATATAACAATTGTGTCTTGTTCGCCAGCAATTTCTGCCGTTACAACTAAAACTTCTTGGGGGCGTTTGGTAGTATACTGTTCCAGCCGCTTGCTGATAAAATTTTGCATACAAACTTGTGAATTATTACCTAGCTCCTGACTATCTAGATGCTAATAAAGCAGCGAATTATATTTGCTGCTTTATTAGCATCTGCTGTTTCACCGTTGAGGGCAAGTAGTAGGAGTAGCTTTAAAAGCAGTAGCATTGGACGCAGAAGATATAAGCGTTACTTCTCCTTTATCGTTGAACACCCAACCAGTAGCAGGCACAATTTCCACCGCTTTTGGCTTTGAAGGTTTATCAGTGGGTTTCTCTGAACGATACTGCTGCACGGTGATATTTGGCAGACGAGTATCTGACCAAACCACATCACTGCTAAGGGGTTCATCAGGGCTGGGGGGCACACCACCGCGTCCCGTCACTACGAAAGTACTGCCCTCTGAACCAGCAAAGGCATTACAGCTAGAAGCAATTAGTTTAATGTTATCAACTAAACCTGTAGGCAGTTCTACTAATCCTTGAATGGGGTCGAGACCCGATGTGTTGAATTCTACCACACCAGCCACCCCACGTTCAGAGCTGGCAGTGATGTCACTTTCTAAGGTCGGTTGGGCACGAGACTGAATACCATAAATCCCAGAGGCTGTAATATTTATTCTGCCGCCTTTGCCAGTGAAGGCATTAGCTGAAATATCGCTATTATCACCAGGGACACTAACAATGAAGCCATTAGGAACATTGATAGTGATGTTGCCACCGTCTCCACCAGCCTGTGCTGTGCCTGCGGTAGTGGATATTTTACTGTTGCGACGCAACAGTAATAAGTCCTGCAAATTCAGTGTAATATTTCCGCCGTCACCTGACGCAGTTTCGGCTATGAGTTGTCCTTGGTTATCCAAATCAATAGAACGTGCCTGTACCTGAAGCTGACCTGCAACACTTGAACCTAGACTGCTCACACTAACTTGAGCACCATCGCGAACAACTAGGTTTCCAGTAGTAATCTTCAGGTTTCCACCGACACCAGTGCCGATGAATCTAGATCCCTCAATTCCTGATGAGGCAAACAAGCCACTGGGAATTAGCCGCTCACCACTGATAAGGGGAATTTTCGCGATTCCACTCAGCTCCACCGATTCCGAGGCATTTACGACCAAATTTCCAGCAGAACCTATACCCAGACTAGCGGACGATACTTGCCCTCCATCTCTAACAATCAGCTTTTTAGTGGTAATCGTCAAATCTCCAGCAGTTTGCAACCCAAAAGTATCTGTAAACAAGAAGCTTTCGGCTCCCCCTATTTCCACCAACTCTGAAGCAGTCACTGCCAAACTTCCTCCCTTTCCTAAAGATGAAGTAGCATTAAGGACTTGTCCACCATTAAAAATATTTAGATTTTTTGTGTCAATAGTCAATTGACCAGCATTTCCCTGGTTCAGAGAGCCTGTAGCGATCAAGCCTCGGTTTACTATATTCACCGAGTCTGTTGCTCGTATTGTTAAGTTTCCTGCATTACCTACACCCTCAGTTCCAGTTTCTACTACGCCTCCATCTTGAATATTGAGGTTCTGAGTTTCAATAATTAAATTCCCACTGTTGCCTATCGCCGTTGTACCAGTACCCACAATAGAGCCATTATTAATGTTTAACTGCCTTGCCCCAATAGATATATCTCCTCCGTTTTGATTACCTAAGGTGCCTGCAAAAATTACTGACTGATTGGTTGCTGTAACTTGCCCACCCCGCACTTGGATATCACCTCCACCATTACCACTGGCATTGACTGTAGCTGCACCTGATAGTTGGATGTTATGGAAGTTTTGGACACCTTCATATCCCAAAGCCCAACCTTGAATCGTTGGCGTTAGGCTAACCAAACTTGGGCTAGCGACACTCCCTAGTTCAATCCGTCCCCCTAGAGCGGTTAAATTCCCGGATTCGATATCTATATCACCACCTACTAGCGCCAAGGTTCTACCTGGGAACACCTGTAGCTGAGTCGGTCTACTGAAAATGTCTCTTAGCCTTGTGTTTACAAATTCCAGTGTTTCCATCACACTTGGTGAAGATGTCAAGGGAGGAAAATTTGTAGTGGGAGGCACTGCTTGCACGAGAATCTTTCCTTGTGTCTGACCAAATTGCAAGCCAATGGGAACACTTACCGTTAGTAGAGGTGTTGTTTGAGGAGTAGTTGCACTAAACTCTGTACCATCGGCAAATTTGAGTGCACTGGCAGTACTTGCGAAAAACGAGCCGCCAACGTTTAACAGAGCATTGGGACCAAATACAATGCCATTGGGATTGATTAAAAATAAGTTAGCTGTGCCGTTAGCACGAATCAAACCATCAATGTTAGAAATTGATGAACCGGTTACGCGAGTAATAATATTCTGAATATCAAGAGTGTTGTTGAAGAAAGCCGAACTTCCAGTGGGAACAGAAAACTGTTCAAAGCTGTGGAACAAGTTGCTTCCAGCTTGGGTTCCTCTTTCAATGATTCTAATGTTGTCCTGCGTTGTTACACGAGAATTATTAGGTAGAGTGCTATCTGGGGTAATTTGAGCCACGCAAGTTGTAGAGAAAGCACACGTACTACCTATAGCAATCCCAAAGTTTTTTAACCAATGCCAATAAGTGCTGATTCCAGACATTGTAAACATTAGTGTAGCAGCTTTAACTAAACCATAGTCGCATATCATACCACTAATCATGTATAGTGCTTTATTTCTGCAAACTTATGTAGAATTAGTTTAACACCTCAATTATATTAATTACTTAAATAATATTACTGGTAATAAATGTAGTATTTATATGAAGCTTGACTATTAAGTGTAAATACTTGTAAAAATTATAGAAAACTAAAAGTCAAGAGTTTTATTAACTCTTGACTATTGAGTATTGAAGGCGACTATAGCTATGGTTACTGTTGTGTAGCCGATCGCCCCTGCTTGCCTAGCTTAATTAAGACAAAATAGCTTAAGCAAACTACATAAACTATTAAACCAACTATGCCGAGAAAGCCCAAAAACCCCGGCTTGCTATTCGGATGAAAATAGTCTTTAAACATTAACGGTGCTTCCGCCCAGACGCGACAATAGGGGGTAGCGAAGGCATTTGCCGAAAAAGCACAACCCAAAAAAGGTAGAGTAGCAAGTGCGCCTAAGGCACAATAAACACTTACAGCCCAGCGCCAAGAAGTAAAAATCAGCTTTAAAATACCACTTAGAGTATACTCAATTTCATCGTTGAGATCTATCCAGAACCATAACGAAATCGGAATCAGGATACGAGCCATCGGACCTGAGATAAAACTTACCCCGAACCCACCAATCATTAAGTAAACTGAGATTGCCAACAGACTCGATACTCGCCAGTAAATGATTAACAAGCGTTGTATCGCTTCTGCTTTTTGCACAAACGCCCAAATTAGAAGAATTAGGGGAATAATCACTGTGAATAATACCGCTAGTCGGTAGTCTATCCACACTAACGGGCGAAACCAAACTTCATTAGCCATAATTTTCTCAGTTGACAAAAAAACAAGCAACTTGCAGACCCTATATTTAATGTCTAGCAGAAACTTATAGCAGTGTAAGAGAGAGTTTGCTCTTATTACACTAATCGGCTAAATTCTTAACTCGCTCCCACCACTTTTTTTGCACATTATCGTTTCTTTTCCCCGCAAGTTTAATTCTTCCTCCAAAACTAAAGTCTAGATATTTTCTCTACTTCCCTAAGGAAGTAGAGACTGAGGAAGATAAAAACTTTTTAATCGCGGGGACTATGCTTATCGGGGGAGAGAGTGAGATTAAAGAGCGCGAATGCATTTGTGAAAATGCTTTCTATCAGTAATACAGTTCTCAGTTGCTTGCCCACTGCATAGCGAAAAACTCGCCCTTTCTCAATTGTTAGTTGTCGTCAATTCGACACTCAATTGCCTCTGGGTTGTCATCACAGTACTGCTCTAAGGAGTTTTTCTTTTTGTTTTGCCGTTGGTGAGAGGCTTCGGCTTGCAGTTCTTCTACTGCATCCCAAGCAGCAGCACATTCGGCGGAATTAGTGCCTGAAATGTCACAGACAGTACGAGCTTGCTCAACCTCTTGTTGTATTTGGTCATCGATATTGGACTTAGCTGTTTCTGAGATGTTGGTCATTGCTTTAGTCTCGTTATGTGTTCTTAATACCAGTATAGAAAAAGTTTAAAATTGCAGGTTTTTTTGGATTATTGCTCACCACGCTAGCCACTTAGCTGTTAAAGTTAGTGTTTTAGCCTGATAATCCACTACTATTACAGCAAACTCCGCAATCCATACTGGATTTACTTTTATCTTTTAAGATTTTGCGGAGCTTTTACTACAAAAGAGGAATTATACAATATCTTTAATGCATGTACTAGAGGATGGGAATGGGGCAATGGGTAATGGGTAATGGGGAATGGGTAATGGGGAATGGGGAATGGGGAATGGGGCATGGGGAATTGGGCATGGGGGAGGCAGTGCGTTGCGGTGAGTCAAGGCAGCGCGGTTGCCTGTAGGGTCTATTCGTAGTGGCGAACCCGCTCGTGAGGTCACGAACGTTGTAGCACCTGCCGTCATGGGGGAGGCAGTGCGTTGCGGTGAGTCAAGGCAGCGCGGTTGCCTGTAGGGTCTATTCGTAGTGGCGAACCCGCTCGTGAGGTCACGAACGTTGTAGCACCTGCCGTCATGGGGCATGGGTTCATAGATTTGACTTAATTATCTATTACCTATTACCAATGCCCATTGCCCGATGCCCAATTCGCAATCGGTTGGCATCATCTCATTGTAGGATGCAATTAATGTGCCCCAAGATGAAAATAAGAAATAAAAGAGCCTAAATACAGAAACCGAAAACTAATGGCAGACCAAATGCAGTGGGCAAATGCCCTGTCAACCCGTCCTTCTTTGGAAGCAGCTGTTGCAGATGTGGTACAACGCGCTGTCTCTTCGTTAACAGCGCCTGCGGATCTAGGGCTGGTTTTCATTTCGTCTGCTTTTACGAGTGAATTTTCTCGGCTTTTGCCTTTGCTGGCTGAGAAACTTTCAGTACCTGTGTTAATTGGCTGTAGTGGTGGCGGTGTCATTGGCACGACAGATAAGGGACAAACTCAAGAATTAGAAGCAGAACCAGCTTTAAGCTTGACTTTGGCGCACCTTCCTGGGGTGAATATTCAACCGTTTCATATTGTTGCTGAGGAATTACCGGATTTGGATGGTCCGCCAAATCCTTGGCTTGATTTGGTGGGTGTACCTTCATCTCCTACGCCTCAGTTTATCTTGCTGTCTGGTTCGTTTTCTTCGGGAATCAATGATTTATTGCAGGGGCTGGATTTTGCTTATCCAGGATCGGTGACGGTGGGGGGACAGGCTAGCGGCGGTGGTATGAATGGTCGGATTGCGCTATTTTGTAACGATCGCCTGTATCGTGAAGGAACGGTTGGCTTGGCTTTGACTGGGAATATTGTTTTAGAAACTATTGTGGCGCAAGGATGCCGACCGATTGGCAAGCCTTTACAAGTAACAAAAGCCGATCGCAATATCATTATCGAACTCGATGAACAAGTGCCGCTGGTAGTGTTAAGAGATTTGATCGGCAGTCTCAGCGATGCAGATAGAATGCTGGCACAAAACTCACTGTTTGTCGGTGTGGCTATGGATGAGTTTAAATTGGCTTTACAGCAGGGAGATTTTTTAATTCGCGGTATTCTAGGTGTAGATCCATCAGCAGGAGCGATCGCAATTGGCGATCGCGTTCGTCCGGGACAGCGCTTGCAATTCCACCTGCGCGATGCTGAAGCCTCCGCTGAGGATTTAGAATTACTTTTACAACAGTATCAAGACCAAAGCGCCTCTGAACCCTCTGCGGTTGCAGCGTTGATGTTTTCTTGTTTGGGACGAGGTGAAGGACTCTACGGCAAACCTAATTTTGATTCTCAGCTATTTAGGCGCTACATCAATGATATTCCTATAGGCGGATTTTTCTGCGGTGGCGAAATTGGTCCTGTCGCTGGTAGCACTTTTCTCCACGGCTACACTTCAGTGTTTGGAATTTGCCGGGGACTGGGGAGTGGGGAGTTATGAGTTATGAGGCGCAAAGGCGCGGAGTTGTAGAGACGCGACCGATCGCGTCTGTACAAAAGTGGGGAGTTTGGAGTTTGGAGTTTGGAGTTTTTACTTAATTCTTAACTCCTCACTCCTAACTTTTAACTCTTTTAAAGCAGCAGGGTGCTGTTGTTATCTATAAGGGCAGGTGTGCCAGAAGTGGCGATCGCGCCATATTTCTGAAAGTAGCGGCTTACTTCTGGTGGAAAATTGTTGTAGTTAAATAAAGCATCCCCATCGGCAATATTTGCCCAGAAGTCGCGCAAATTTGGGGCTAGTTCTTCCGCCTGGGCTGATGGTAAGTTTAACGGAGGCAAAGTTAGCAGTTTGAGTAAAAAGGGAAGAGAGCGATCGCCCATCCATTTTCGTGAGGTTTGTTGCAATTTCGGGAAATCCGGTACTGATTCCACTCGATGCGAGGCAATTTGCAACCAATCTCTTCCGTGATTATCCCGATGAAACTCTAATACCCGATAAGGATGTGGATAGCTGACTAAAGAACCTGTGGTGATATCGTATACACCTTCTGAGTAGGCAACATCTTGAACGTGCAAATGTCCTGTAAATACTAAACTAACTTTGTAGCGCTTTAATATTTGCAACAATTGTGGTGCATTTTCCAACATATAGCGATTTGCCATTGGGTGACGCGATTGGTTAGGCAAATGCTCAACAACATTGTGATGCACCATTACCAATACTAATTCATCATTTGCTGCTGCTAACACCTCTTCTAACCAATTTAGTTGTTGGATATCTAAACGCCCTACCTGCTGACCTTGGTCATTAAAAGAGTTAGAATTCAAACCAATCAGCCTGACTCCAGGTAGCAACTGACAAGTGTAGTAAAGTTGTTCGGGATCGTCATAACCAAACTTGCGATAATAAAGTGGAAAATCGACAAAACTAATTGATTGTTCATCTGCTGTGAGGACAGGAACATCATGATTGCCAGGAACAACGTAGACAGGAAAAGGTAATTCAGCCAAACGTTTTTGCAACCAAATATGATTTTCTGGTTCACCGTGTTGGGTTAAATCTCCTGGAAGTAAGAGGAAATCTAAATTCAGTTGTGTTAAGTGTTCTAACACACTTTCAAACGCTGGGATGCTGACTTCCACCAAATGAAATCGGCTGGGATGATTCCAGATTGTGTGGGGAAGCGCTAGGTGTAAGTCGCTGACTACGGCAAAGCGAAAATTTAGAGTCATTGAAGTAAGGAGAATGTTAAAAACAAACTAAAAAAGCTCTTTTGAGAGAAGTATAACTCTTGCTTTGTCATGCTGCGTAGAAGCGATCCCACTTAATATTTATATACAAATTGGGTAATTCGTGGTTGGTAATTGGTATTGGTAATTTGTAATTTGTGGTTGTTAAGTAGCTCAACCTCAAAAAACGTAAAATAGATTGAGTGGTGTAATTAAGTGACGACCGATGCCTGCTCCATTAAGAATAAAGCTAACACCAGAAGAAGACCGTACCGTCTTATAACTCAATTGTTAGGTATATGTCTCGCAGAGGCGACTAATTATAGACAATCAAATTCCCAAATAATTGAATGGAATTTGGTGATAGAGGAGAAATCAGGTCAATAGCAGTAAGGGGATTCAAAGAATGAGAATTTTAGAGCAAACTAACCATGTTTTAACGCTTTACGAGTCAGCTAGAGATTTTTGGTTTGGTACGATTTATCTCCTCTTTAGTAGCCCACTTTTAATGGTTTTATCGTGTGTTATTGTTAGTTCCGGTGGATGGTGGGGATTTCTCTTGTTACTCCTAACAGCAGGTGTATTCTATCTAGCATTGCAAAACGTATGGAAGAGTAACGTAGTTAAACATTGTAGTTTTAACAAAGCTCTCGGCAGGGTAACTATCAAATTTCATGGATTACAAACCAAAATCAAGGATTTGCCACTTCAAGAGATTCGAGCAGTTGAGGTGAGAAAAAGAACAGGCTTTGCCTATGGAACCGTATTTGAAAATTACGAACTTTGGCTTGTTACGAGGTATGATAAAGATATTTTGTTATCAGAACAATACTACAGAAATACTTTATTAAAACCAATCGCTGATCAAGTTCGAGAATTCTTGAGTCTAAGCAGTTATTAGAGAATAATTTCTGGAACCGTATCCCATCCCCCATCCAATAGCGAAAGAAATTGCGGTTGCTCATCCTTAAATATCGGTTCTACCTTGTGTCTATAGTTAAAGGAGAGTTGATTTTGCCATTGCGAGTTCGTCGAGTCCGTCAACATGTAAACCCACTAGCAAAGAAGTATCAAACACCAGCGAATCCTGTAGAATGGGAAAAAATTTATCCCCAGCTAAACCAACCGCTTCATTTAGATATTGGTTCTGCACGGGGACGGTTTTTATTGAGTATGGCGCAATTAGAAACTAACTGGAATTTTCTTGGTTTGGAAATTCGCGAACCTTTGGTAATTGACGCGAATAAATTGCGTGATGAGTTGGGTTTAACTAATGTGCATTATTTATTTTGTAATGTAAATAATTCGGCATCTTCGCTTTTATCTTCTCTCCCCAATAAAACTTTACAGCGCGTCACAATTCAATTTCCCGATCCGTGGTTTAAAAATCGTCATGCGAAACGACGAGTTGTGCAACCAGAATTAGTCGCAGAATTGGCAAATTATCTCGCGCTTGGGGGAACGGTATTTTTGCAATCGGATATTAAGTTTGTGGCTGAGGAAATGTGCGATCGCTTTACCGAACATCCAGCTTTTGTCAGACAACATGCTGAAGAATGGCTAGCTGAAAACCCCCTACCAGTTTCTACAGAAAGGGAAGAATATGTGCTGTCGCGGGGTGAACCTGTTTATCGCGCTTTGTTTGCAAGAGTCAGCAGTTAATCAGCATTCCTTACTACAACAAAGAAATAATATTAAGTAGGAGAACTAAATTAAATGTCAGTTCGTAGTAAGGAATGCGCGTCCTTAAAATGCTTGTCCAGAGCGATAAATCGCTCACTACGAAATCATAATCTTATTTTATATTTAATAATGTCAGTAAGGAAGTTAACTGTTAACAGCTTCAGCACTTATTAGCGGTAAGGTAACAGTAAAAGTCGTGCCTACTCCAACTTCACTACTAACTGAAATCTCACCTTTATGTCTTTCTACACACTTTTTCACAATCGCTAATCCCAAACCAGTGCCAGGAATTTTACCAACATTATCAGCTCGATGGAAAGGTTGAAAAAGTTGCTTTTGGTCTTCTTCAGGAATGCCAATTCCCGAATCTTGAATGCGGAAAATTACTGTTTTCTCCTGACGAATTAATTCAAATAGCACTGTACCGCTTGGTAGTGAATATTTTATAGCGTTGTTAAGTAAATTGCCCAAAATGTGCCGTAGCAAACTTTCATCGGCTACAACTTCTTTCAATTCACCTTGAATTGTAAAAATCAGACTAAGAAATTTCTCATTAGCAGCTAATTGATTTTCTGCAACTATTTCACGGCAGAAAGCTTCCAAATTCATCGACATTAATTCACATTGAAGTTTATCTGAATCAGCTTTGCCGATGAATGAAGCTTCATCCAACAGATGCGCCATATTTTTGATAGCGGAGCGAATCATCTGATAATGAGAGTGTTTTTTCTCCTTAGTTACTTTGTCGTCATCATTTTGCAGCAATCCAGCAGCTAAAAGGATAGTATTTAAAGGATTGCGAATATCGTGAGAGAGCATGGAGACAAATTCAGATTTGAACTGATTGATTTCTTTAGCTTTCACCAGTTCATTTGTTCGTTCTTGAACGCGAGTTTCTAAAGTTTGATTATCTGCGCGTAATGTTTCTAAAACCTGCTTGCGCTCGATCGCATAACATAGCGATCGCACCAACACATCCACACTCACATGTCGCTTGACTAAATAATCTTGCGCTCCCCGACGAACTGCTTCAATAGCTAATTTTTCGTCGTTTGTATTTGTTAATACCACAATCGGTACACTTGGCACAAGACTAATCAAAATCGGCAGAGATGACAATCCTTCGCTGTCAGGTAAAGTTAAATCCAACAAAATAACATCGTAAGTCGATTTACTTAGTTCTTTCACAGCTTCCCCCAATCGTTTTACATGCAGTAAATTAAACTGCTTGGACTGGGTTTGCATCAGAAACTCTTGTAACAACCTAGCTTCTGCCAGATTGTCCTCAATTAACAAGATTTTTAAAGAGCTTCCAGGTATAACCACCTGATTTCACCCCCTGGAAAGTACTGAGTGCTTCAATTAGGAGTTAAAAGTTAGGAGTTAGGAGTTAGGAGTTAGGAGTTAGGAGTTTGGAGTAGGAGTTAGAAGTTAGGAGTTAGGAGTTAGGAGTCAAAAGTCAACAGTCCCCCTTGTCCTCCTTGTCCCCCTTGTCCCCCTTGTCCCCTTGTCCCCTTGTCCCCTTGTCCCCTTGTCCCCTTGTCCCCTTGTCCCCCTCTCCCCCTCCCCCCTCACTCCCGTGGCAAGGTAGCGGTAGAGAGCCAAAATTCTTCAATTCCCTTGACGATTTGGAATAGTTCGCTGATGTTACGCGATTTGGTGATGTAGCAATTTACATGCCAGTCGTAACTGTAGAAAATGTCATCCTCGTTTCTGGAAGTTGTCAGCACTACCACGGGAATGCGTTTTAGCTTGGGGTCGCTTTTAATTTCTGCTAGCACTTCTCGACCATCTTTTTTGGGCAAGTTTAAATCTAGCAGGATGAGGTCTGGGCGAGTTGCATTAGCATACTCACCTTCTTGACGTAAATAAGCCATTGCGTCCATGCCATCTCTAGCCGTTACGACCTCGTGCGGCACCAAGCTGTTTTTTAAGGCTTCTTTAATTAACCGGATATCGGCTTTATTGTCCTCTACCAAAAAGATGGTTTTGTGCTTTTCTTCCGTTTCTGCGCTCACGATCGCGTCCTCTGACTGGAATCGTAAAGTAGAAGGTTGCCCCTTCACCCGGTTGGGACTCTACCCAGATCCGTCCCCGGTGGCATTCGACAATTTTTTTACAGATAGCTAAACCCATACCTGTGCCGGGATATTCATCCCGTGTGTGCAAGCGTTGGAAAATCACAAAAATGCGATCGCTAAACTGTGGATCGATGCCAATTCCATTATCTCGCACTGAAAATAGCCAATCATCTTCTAGCCGAGAAGCAGCAATATGAATTTCTGGCAACTTGTCGCTGCGGAATTTAATCGCGTTACCAATCAAATTCTGAAACAGCTGCATCAGTTGCGTGCTGTCAGCCATGATGCTTGGCATTTCTTCATGGGTAATCACGGCTTTAGTTTCTCCAATGCGTCCCCGCAAACTGCCTAACGCACGCACTAAAGCTGTGTCTACCTCAGTTAACTCAAAATCAATTGCCTGCATATCCACTTTAGAATATGCCAACACATCATCAATTAGCGTCTGCATCAGGCTGACTCCCTCTACAGTAAAATTGATGAATTCCTTGGCATCTTCGTCAAGTTCTTCGTGATAGCGCATCTCCAATAATTGCACATAATTCGCTACTTGATTGAGCGGTTCTTGCAAGTCATGAGAAGCGACATAAGCAAACTTTTTCAATTCAGCATTAGAACGTTCTAAATCGTGAGCTAACTGGGCAAGTTCATCAGCTTGTCGCAAGACAATATTTACAATCGCTTTTCTCAATTCTAATGCTGCTTTTATTTCTACATATTTCCAGGGTAAAGACGTTAACCGAACTGTTTCTTTCCACAATTCAAAAGATTTACGCGGACACAGACGGACATCTCCCTGTGACTGATTCACCTCAAACGCATTATTCGGATCGCCACCCCAATTAACAGTTTGAATTACTTCTGGACGAAACCACAAAACATAATTTCGCTTAGAAATAGGAATCGCTAATAATCCACTGGCAACATTCTTATATCTTTCCGCATCTGGATAAATATGCGGCAGAGAATCTGTATAAAAAACTTCTTCTTCAACGTTATTCTTTAGCCATTGAACTAAATAATTCAAGTCTTCTTCGCTGGGAGTTTCACCTATTAACGTGCATTTTTCTCCAAAACAAACGGCTGCACCTTGAGCGCTCGTCAATTCGAGAATATTTGGATCGTGCTTAACTAAACCATCAATAAAGTTTTCTTCTTGGGACATGTAATCAATCAAAGCTGATTGGATATATGTCAACTTCATCCGATAATCGTAATCTTCAGTTTCTTCTCTGACAGAAATTTCTGAAAAGATTAATCGTCCCAAAAATTCGCAAGCTTTTCGCAACTCGAAAGAAACATACTTGGCTGATTGATGATGACAAGCAATCAGTCCCCAAAGCTTTCCTTCTTTAATCAAAGAAATAGTTAAAGAAGCACCTACACCCATATTATGTAAATACTCTATATGACAAGGAGAAGCGCTTCTGAGAATCGAGTTAGTTAAATCAAGCGGACGTTGGTTAACCGGATTATTAACCGGGAAAATTTGTATTGGTTGAGAATTAGCATCCGGTATTAATCTAATTGAATTTGAGACAAATAATTTTCTTGCGGGTTTAGGAATATCTGACTCTGGATAGTGCAAACCTAAGTATGATTCCAGATTTTCTATTTTTTCTTCAGCAATGACAGAACCATGACCATCGTCATCAAATTTATATAGCATCACTCTGTCAAATCCAGTAACTTTTCTGACTTCCTGGACAATGATTTGAGAAAAGTCACGCAAATTTGATGTTGCTTCCAGTTTGTTGATAGATGCTCTAGCTAAGTGATAAAAGCTTAAAAATGGGATATTCTCCTGAGAAATAGTCGGCTCTAATTCCAGAATCAAAAATCCTTCTTTATTGCGGTGGAAAACTGCATCAAATACTACGTATTCATCACCTTTTTTTCTCAACCAAATTTTTGTCGGGTTGATGAAATCTAGATTTTCGTCTGCGAGTCCGGCTTTGATTTTCTCTGCTTGGAATGAGTCGAGTAAGTCTTCTAGTTTTTTGTCTAACATATTTTCGGGACTAATTCCGAAAATCTTTGATGTATTACTGCTAACTTGTAATATTTTCAAGTCAGCTTCTGCTAAGACTAAAAGAACTCCGTGAGGTTGAATTTTACCAGAGATATGAATCGGTGCTTCTTTCAAGCTTGTTAAATTAATGCTGACTTCTGGTAATTCTATTGTCATAATGATTGTCCTCTTTTATTTGGGAGTATCAAAAATTAAATATTGATAGATTTTAATTACCTATCGGAATTTCCACTTCGGTAATTATATAACTTTAAAATTCACTTGCAGATGCTTGCGTTTTTGTAGTGTAACAAGCAACAAATCTGCCCACACATAAGAATTATTAAATAATGTAGAGCAGTCACTCAAGTGAAAAGTTATGATTTATGAAGTATTTATACGAAATTATAAGTTATGATTTACTGTTTTAAATCCATGAGTTAAACCACATTCGCAATTTATAAGCGTCAGGAGAAACAGGTAAACCCAAATAAATCGGCATCCAGAAAACAAAGGCAACTAGAATGATGAAGGTGATGGTGACACCGACAGCGCGGAGATATAAGTGATAACTGCGGATACACTGGTCTACAAACCAGGCGATCGCTAAAAATGTAAACACCACAGCAGGCATATAATGATAGATAAAAACGCACCGCGTCACTTCTACCCAAGGTAATAAATTTGCCAGATAATTTAAAACTAAAAATAAAGCAATCCAAGTATCAACACTCATAGGTGCAGCAGCAGAAAAACGCTTTGGCTTCACCAAAAACTTGACAAATTGCCAGACTATTATCCCGACTAAAAATAACAAACTACCCAGACCAAACCACCACAAAAAAGGATTACCCATCGCATGAACATCATAAATAACTTTCGCTGTTCCGGGGGGTAAAGGTGGTCCCATTACAGGTAGCGGTTCATTTAAACTTAAAGCTGTTTGATAATAATACGCCATTGGTCGAGTCATCAAGGGCCATTTGTACCACGCAGCACAGTAAGGATGCACATCAGGAGTATTGCCACCTAGTTGCAAGTGAAACTTCAAAATTTCCTGATGTACTTTGATAAAGTCGAATCTTTTATCTAGTTGAAGGTGGGGAATCCAGATGACGCTGTAGATGAAAGCGGGGATAATTCCTAAAAAAAACAGCATCTGAAAAACATTTAGCTGCGTTAATTTTTGTAGCGGTGTCTGAACTGCATTTAATTTTAAATTGCCGTCACGATAACTATCTGATACGTTCAATTCATCTAAGTTTGGTTGCTTATTTTTCGCGAAGTAAAATGCCTGCACCAAACGAATTAACCAAGCTGCGATCCAAATGAAATAAGCACCTAAGAGAAACCATAAACCATTCCATTTAGTAGCTGCTGATGCACCAAAACCAATACCCGAACAAACTAACCAAAAAGTGCGTTTTTTATTTTTTTTTTCTAATGCCAATAATAAAAGCCACTGCCCTAGTAAACCAAAAATAACAATATAGATATTGTTTAATGCATAGCGAGACTCAACCAGAAATATGCCATCACAAGCTGTAAATAAACCTGCCAAAAAAGCAAAGCTGCGACGATGACTTATCTGATAGGCAATTGCAGCGACAACTAAGGGAATAAATGAGCCGGTGAAGGCATTTATCCAACGATAACTCCAAGGTGTTAGCAGCGAACCTGCAAGCCCATTTACCTGTTCTTGCCAAAAAGGAATGTGACTGCCAATCCAAATGCCAATGCCAATGATATATTGACTCAGCGGCGGGTGAGCATTAAAAAATGGCTTGTGGATGAGATAATTATTACCAAATGTGGCGAAGTAAACTTCATCAAATACAAGAGTATTAAATCGTCCTAGTCCCCAAAACCGCAAAGCAAGTGATAGGAAAAATATACCCGCCATCCCTATCGAAAACCATTTTTTAGTCATTGGTCATTTGTTAGTTGTTGGTGGTTGGTTGTTAGTTGTTGGTTGTTAGTGGTTGGTTGTTAGTGGTTGGTTGTTGGTTGTTAGTGGTTAGTAGTTAGTGGTTAGTGGTTAGTAGTTGGTTGTCTCCCTTGTCTCCCTTGTCTCCCTTGTCTCCCTTGTCTCCCTTGTCCCCCTGTCTCCCTAGTCCCTATTCTTTCAGGTGCATTTAGTTGAAACAAGAGCAGTTCAACATTGTAATATTTGTTTGTTCGCCCTATTGGTTTCATCTCCAATCGCTGTGTTACCCGGATTGAAGCATGATTTTCTGGCTTGACGACAGCATAAATTACTGGCAATTGCAAAACATCAAATCCATAGGAAAGCATACTTCGTCCTGCTTCTGTTGCATACCCTTTTCCCCAAGAAATCCGCCGAAGATGCCAACCTATTTCATAATCTTCTGGGTTATCGGGTAGTAGTTTAAGAATGATAGTTCCTACAATTGTTGCGGTTTCCTTTTCTACAATTGCCCAAAACCCTGTTCCGTTGTTAAGTTGTTTGTATCGCTCAACTATCCTAAAGAGACTCTGACGTTGAGACTCAACGCTTGTTTCACGAGTTCTTAGAAAGTATGTAACTTCAGGATCGCCGTAAATTTCAAACGCTTGTTCTGCATCTTGTTCTGGTATCCAATTGCGAACAATTAAACGTTCGGTTTCAAGAAGATTTGTCATCAGAAATTTGCGTAAATTCAGTTTTTAGCAAAGTTCACCGCGTAGAACAGTAACTGCTTGTCCTCCTAAATATACTCGTTCCCCGGCGTGACGAACTCGCACTACTCCACCTCGCGCTGAAGCTTGATAAGCGATGAATTCATTTTTACCCAGGCGATCGCTCCAATATGGTGCAAGACAACAATGAGCAGAACCTGTAACCGGGTCTTCATTGATACCAACTTTCGGAGCAAAAAAGCGCGAGACAAAATCATATTCTCCGGTATCGGCGCGACTGGTGACAATCACACCTTTGGTAGACAATCTTTCTAATAGAGTAAAATCTGGTTTGAGATTGCGAGCGATCGCCTCAGATTCCACTTCCACTAAATAGGCAAAGTTATTTTTTCCCACATATTTAAATTTCACTCCCAAAGCTTTAGTTAACTCTTCAGGTGCGGTTGCTGTTTCTGTCAGCTTGCTGGGAAAATTTAATTCAATCCATTCGCCTTGCTTTTGCGCTGTTAACAATCCGCTGCGAGTATAAAATTGCGCTGTTTCTTCAGGCGATAAATGTCCTTCTGACCATAATACATGAGCGCTGGCTAAGGTTGCATGACCGCACAAATCAACTTCCACAGATGGCGTAAACCAGCGTAAATTGTATCCTTCGGCTTGTGGCAGCAAAAAAGCCGTTTCGGAAAGATTCATCTCTTGGGCGACATTTTGCATCCAAATGTCATCTTGTGGTGCTGATAATACACAGACTGCGGCTGGATTGCCGGCAAAAGGTTTAGCGGTGAAGGCGTCTACTTGAATGATGGTTTGTTTCATAATATGTGATGTGCAAAAATACCCCACAAAAATATCCCACAAAAATATCCCACAAAAAGACCCCACAGGCTATAAGCCTGTGGCTATACAAACAGAGCTTACCTTCGTGGGCTGAAAGCTATTAGCCCACGAAGGTAAGCTCTGTACGTGTAGCCGCACCCTTCTAGGGTGTCGGTTACTTTCATTGGGGCATTTTAACTCAAGCTTCAAGATTTTCGACTTTGGCAATTTCCAACATTGTCTTTAAAACCGAATCTGGATTGAGGCTGATTGAGTCGATACCTTGTTCGACTAAAAATTGAGCAAATTCAGGATAATCGCTGGGTGCTTGTCCGCAAATGCCGATTTTGCGATTTTTCTTTTTCGCAGATGCGATCGCCATTTTAATCATTCGCTTTACTCCTTCACTGCGCTCATCAAACAACCGCGCTACTAATGCCGAATCCCGATCTAACCCCAGTGTCAGTTGAGTTAAATCATTAGAACCTATCGAGAAGCCGTCAAATACTTCGGCAAACTCTTCAGCCATAATTACATTACTCGGCAACTCGCACATTACGTAAACTTGCAAGTTGTTGACACCTTGTTTTAAACCATTTTTTGCCATTTCTGTCAATACCAAACGTCCTTCATCGGGGGTGCGACAAAAAGGAATCATCGGGATGACGTTGGTTAAACCCATGTCTTCGCGTACTCGCTTTATTGCCTGACATTCTAAAGCAAAAGCTTCTCTATAGCCTTGATCGTAGTAACGCGCTGCTCCTCGCCAACCAAGCATCGGGTTTTCTTCGTGCGGTTCAAACTGTCTTCCACCTAACAAATTGGCATATTCATTACTTTTGAAATCTGACATCCGCACTATCACAGGTTTGGGATAAAATGCAGCGGCAATTCTGCCGATACCTTGGGCTAATTTATCGACAAAATATTGCGGTTTATCGTCATAAAGTGCGGTAATTTCGTCAATTTTTGCTTGAATAAGTTTATCTTCTAACTTGTCAAAATAAATCAAAGCCATCGGATGAATTTGAATTTGATTGGCGATGATAAACTCTGTCCGCGCTAAACCCACCCCATCGTTAGGAATTGTAGATAAACTAAATGCTTGTTGAGGATTGCCCACATTCATTAAAATTTGCGTGCGGGTGCGGGGCAAGTTTTCTAAATGAATTTCGTTGACTTCAAAAGGTAATAAACCTTCATAAACTCGTCCTTCTTCTCCTTCAGCACAAGAAACTGTTACTTCTTGATAATTTTTCAAGACTTGTGTTGCATTACCACAGCCAACAATTGCCGGTAAATTCAATTCTCTGGCTATAATTGCGGAGTGACATGTACGCCCACCGGAGTTAGTAATAATCGCACTAGCGCGTTTCATAATCGGTTCCCAATCGGGATCGGTTCTTTCTGTTACTAAGATTTCCCCAGCTTTAAATTCATGGATTTTATTAACATCTAAAATCAGGTGAACTTTCCCTTGGCTAATAGCTTCACCGACAGCGCGACCGGTGATTAGGGGGAGTGGGGAGTGGGGAGTGGGGAGTGGGGGAGAGGGGGGGATGGGGGGAGTGGGGGAAGACAAGGGAGACAAGGGAGACAAGGGAGATGGGGAAGACAACGAAGACGAGGAGGCAAACTCCCCCTGCCCCCTGCCCTCTGCCCCCTGCCCCTTGTCCCCTTGTCCCCCTTGTCCTCCCTGTCCCCCTTGTCCACGGACACGTTCTGAGCTCCTCCACCCCCGCACGGAAGTGTCCTCCCCTTGTCCCCCCTGTCCTCCCTCTCCCCCTGTCTCCAACAATCGATAACTCCGCAAGACATTCTGCGCTTTCTGAGATTGCACTGTTTCCGGACGCGCTTGCACAATAAATAATTCGTTGGTAATGCCATCTTTTGCCCATTCGATGTCCATCGGGGTGAATTTGCCGTGAACTTGGGAATAATGGTCTTCTATTAAACATGCCCATTTAGCTAGTTGTAAAATTTCGTCATCTGCAAGGGCAAATTTAGCTTTTTCATTTGCAGAAACTTGTATATTTTTAGTAAATTTTGAGCCGTCATCATAAACCATTTTTAATTCTTTGCTCCCCAATCTTTTATCGACGATTGGGCGAAAACCTGCTTTTAAAGTTGGTTTAAAAACTTGATATTCGTCGGGGTTAACTGTTCCTTGAACGACGTTTTCACCTAAGCCGTAAGCAGCTGTAATTATTGCTGCGTCTTTGAAGCCGGTTTCTGTGTCAATGGAGAACATCACCCCAGAGGTTGCTAAGTCAGAGCGCACCATTTTTTGCACGCCTACGGCAAGGGCAATGCTAAAGTGGTCAAATCCTTTGGTGTGGCGATAGGAAATAGCGCGATCGGTAAATAGGGAAGCAAAGCAGCGATGACAGGCGGCTAAAACTCCTTGGATGCTGGTAACGTTAAGATAAGTTTCTTGCTGTCCGGCAAAACTAGCATCGGGTAAGTCTTCAGCGGTAGCGCTGGAACGCACGGCTACGTCGGTGTCTGCGTTGTAGCGATCGCATAAACTTTGGTAAGCGATACTAATCGCTTGCCGCAATTCTTTAGGAAATGGTGTGTGCATTAATAGCGATCGCGCTTTTCTTCCTTGTTCGCGTAAATTTGTTACATCCTCAACATCCAAGTTTTCCAGTAGCGATCGCAATTTTTCTTCTAAAGAAGCTGATTCGATGAAATACCGATACGCATACGCTGTTGTCGCGAACCCGGTAGGAACGTTAACGCCTTTCGGTGTCAGTTGTTGAATCATTTCCCCCAGTGAGGCATTTTTTCCGCCAACCAAAGGAATGTCAGCAATCCCGACTTCATCAAACCAGAGAATGAGCGATCGCTCTTTTGCTGAACAATCTAAAGTATGTTTATATACCGCAGTCATTAGTATTTCCTCTTAAATATATTTTTCGGTCAAGAGTGCGCTCTAATTCTTTATTTTGGCTAGCTACTCTAATTTGTAATTTACTTCAGATTTTCTCTAGTTTCACTATCCCTGTTTTATCACTTTGGGGTAAAACCTTGATTTTTTATTGGGTTGTCTTCTCAACAAATCGTCGATTTCTCCAAAAATGACCAAATATAAAGCTATGTCAAATATATGAAAATATTAGCTTTTCGCGAGATAATTATATAACTCAATTATGTCATATATCTGTTTTTATCTTGGCGGACTTGGCGGAGTTGGCGGTTAGATTTATAAATAAAATTGAAATGTTTATTAAACTTAAAATAATTCTCCCAATTAATCAAAAATTTTTTGGTAGGAATGTTACTTACCTGTGTACTATAGTTCCTAGTTGTGTTTGAGCATTACAGATACCTACTAATTATTTCAGTGACACTCACTTATCACTCATTAGCCATTTAAGGAGGAAGCAATCATGGGCAAGTACGACAACATTTTTAACTCGCAAGAGAAATCAGAACAAGTACTGACTCCAGAAGAGGCAGTAGCAGCGATCGCCGTTGTCACCGCAGCAGCTGATTCTTCTGTTGAAGATGTGGATGCAGAAGATATAGCCATGATCCTCTGGGAATTTGAGGTATTCGAGGAATACTCAGAAGAGGAAATATCAGAAGTTGTCTATAGACTTATAGGTATTGCTGAGGATGAAGGTATCGGAACGTTGTTTAATACCGCTAATGATTTTCTTTCAGATGAATTAATACTAGACGCTTTTGCTGCCGGCGTGTTGATGGTTATAGATGAAGAAGAACTAATTATTCCTCAAGCAAAAACGCCTTTGTTGAAAAAGTTACAGCAAGCTTTGGATCTAGAAGAAGAAGAAGCGCAGGAAATTATACAGGAAGTAATCGCTGCTTATGAAGAAGCTGAAAATGAAGAATATTCAGACGAAGACGAAACAGTAGTAGACCCAAGCCTGCAAGTTTATGAATCACCTTTAGGTAATTTTAGTGTCTCGATTCCGGTTGACTCGCAACAAGGTGGTATAGTTCAAAGTCAAGAAGGAGTAGTTGGCTTTTCTGATGACTACGGTACTTTGTTGAGAATCGATTATTATAATCTAACCCCCGAAGAGGAGGAAGAAATCGAGTCTATGGGATTGGAAAAATATCTGCAATCAGTTCTAATAGATAAGTATGTACCTCAAGCGATTTCTGCTAGTTTACCAGATGCTAAGGTGGAGCATAACGAATATTTAGAATCCACAATGGATGGGGCTTACTTTGTCTTAGTTAATATGCCCAAAGGTTCAACGATTTCTAAGCGAGAAAATAATGGAACCGCTACCAGGATGGATGCGTACCGGGGTCTTTTGTCATTTTTTAATGGTGAATTTTTGTATATAGTCAGCAGTCAGCGTGGCATTTTGTCAGATGAAACTCGCCATTCTCTAGAAGAAGAAGCATATGAGATTAAGCAGAAGATTTTGGCGTTTGTTGATACGATAGAGTTCACTTAGTTTGAAAATAAAATTAAAATTGGGCAATTTGCGCTTATTGGAATGCTCTTTATAATAAAGGGCATTCCCAGCGATTTCTCATTTTCTATATTCATCGCCACAATCGCCGATGATTTGATACAAATCGCGTGAATTGCGAGATATAGAATTAAGTCTTAAGCTATCCTCAGCATCAAGTGTTAAATTAAATATTCTGGCATTATCTTCTATATGTTCAGAAACACCAAGTCTCGCACCAACAATTACACCAGCTAATGCTGGTTTATCTAAGATGTAACGCACTGCTACGTTAGAAATACTCACACCATGCTTATCAGCAATTTGTTTCAGCGCGGAAAGTAACTCTTGAAATAAACTCCAACCACCCCACGCATCTATCATATTTTTGTATTTTCTTAAGCTTACCGTTTCAAGGTAAGAGCTTCGCGGTTCGGGTTTACCTAAATACTTTTCTGATAATAAACCACCACAAACTGTGCCGTAAGTAAAAAGTTTGATGTCGTGTTCTTGACAAAACTTAATCATCTTCACTTCCGGACGACGGTCAACTAAAGAAAATTGCACTTGGTTAGAAACTATTTTGATACCAGCTTCGGTAATGATTTGTAAATGTTCAGTATCAAAGTTTGTCAAAGCTAAATGCTTAATTTTTCCCTCAGTTTGAAGTTCTGTCATATATTTGAGGGCATCTAAATAGTTTTTATCTCTATATTCCCACCAGTGAAACTGCATTAAATCTAATGATTCCACATCCATTCTTCTCAGGGAGATATTGATATTTTCCTCCACCAGTTTTTTAGTCATTTTTCCAGGTCGAGGAACCCATTTTGTGAAAGCTTGCAGGTTAGATAAAGCTTCTTTGCCACGACTAGCAATTAATTGACGGCGAAACTCACCAATAAAGTCTTCCGCTGGACCATAATGGTCTGCTAAATCCCAAGTAGTAAAGCCCGCATCCATATATTTAAACATTGTTTCGATGGCGGTGGGTGGGTAAATGCGTCCGTGTCCCCCAGAAACTTGCCACATTCCATTTAATATCCGGCAAATGTTTAAATCATCAGTGAATTGTAGACGACTTGATGTTGGTAATACCATTTTAAAAGTTAGGAGTAGGAGTTAGGAGTTAGGGGTTAGGAGTTAGGAGTTAGGAGTTAGGAGTTAGGAGTTATAAATTCATCACTCTTAACTCATAACTCCGCGCCTTTTGTTAACGCCAGTTTTTTTCTGCTTGTTCGAGAACGTATGCAGCTACATCTTGAATTTGCTGTTCAGTTAAGCGGTCTTTGTAAGCCGACATATTGTTTTTGCCGTTAGTTACAATTTCGGCGATCGCCTCGATTGAATCCATATGATTTTTCTTGAGCGCTTTCATTTTCAAGTTCTTACCCCGCCTGATAATATTGCTACCATTAATATGGCATCCAGCGCAATGAACGCTAAAAATTTGTGTGCCGTTAACCGTATCGTCTGCTAAAGCCGGAGATATGAAGTTAAGATTTAATAATATTAATATAAGTAATATTATCACTTTGATAACCCTTTACACAGTAGATAATAATTATCTCACGAAGTGTAACGTCATACAAGTAAGTAAATTGCTAATTGGTAATTGGTAATTGGGAACGTGCTAATTGCGAGCTTGTTTTTTCCATTACCGATTACCGATTACCCATTACCAATTACCGATTACCGATTACCAGCCCTAACCATATAATTAGGAACTTACGTTGATATTTTTCTACCTAAAGGAAGTGCCAAGCTCGGAAATACTGCGCCAGAATGTAAATACAACATCATGTCTAAGAATTTTAACTTTTAGAGATTCAAATTATCTACACTAGAATAGTACCATGCCTAACAATATCAAAGAACAAATTACAACCGACATCAAACAAGCTAAAGAAGCCGGACAACTTAGAGCCGATCGCATTCGAGAAATTGTCAAATCCGCAGTTTCTCAAGTCACCTCTGAGTTTAAAGAAGGTTCCACAGAACTTCGCACGATTGTCAGAGAAGCTGTTTCTACCGTAATTGAAAATTTACAAGAAAAAGGTAGCGAAGTTAAAGAAGAAGTGACAGCCTCAATTGAAGGAGCGCTGGAAGCTGTTAATAGCAAAAGACACGAAGTCATTGCTAAAACTCAAGCAGAAATGAAGCAACTCCAGGCAAAACTGGATAATGAAGAAGAGCAACTTCAGCAAGAAATTGATGGCATTTTAACAGAAGTCGAACAGACCGGCAAAGAAAATGCTAATAGCAAAACTGTCGTTGACTCGGCTGTAAACACTATCAAAAACAGCGATGAAGCCGCATTATTAAAGAAACGTTACGCTCAATTGCAAGCCCAGCTAGCCATTGTCAGAGCTAACTTAGCCGCACGTTATGGTGGACGCGGTGAAGAAGTTAAAGGCTATCTAGACGAGGCTAAGACCTGGTATGATAAAGCTCGTCCGCAAGCGGAATCAGTAGCACAACAGGTAGCACAACAGCGATCGCAGTTAGAAGATAAACTCGGTGAAGCCGGTTCAGAAATCGCTAAAAAAGAACGTCAGGTAAAACTAATTTTGCGGGAGTTGCTGTCAACAGCGGTTAATTATTTTAAAGAACATTCTGATAAATCTCACAAATAGAACACCTACCCTGGAAGGGTAGGGCTATACGAACAAAGCCTACCTGCGTAGGCTTTTAGATATTAAGTCCGCGTAGGCGGACTTTGTTTGTATAGCCCCACCCTTCTAGGGTGAGGGCGAATAATTTTACAATTAAAAGGGCGGACTTAATATTAGTCCGCCCTAATTTATTTCCTTGTTAAGAGAAGATTCATCAAACCTAAAAACTTTACTAAATCGGTTCCTGTCTATCCAAAGCTTCTTCGCGTTTAGCAATAACCCAAACTGCATGAATACTGCCGGGAACCCAACCTAGAAGAGTTAGCAAAACATTAATCAGCAAAGTTGGACCAACACCAACTGTTAAAAACACGCCTAACGGAGGCACAAGAAGACCAAGAAGAAAACGAACTAATTTCATGGTATGACTGCTACTATTTCAACTTTATTTACTTACATTTTCTGGAAGCTACCGAATTATAAACTCCATCTAAGGAATTATCTTAATTCGGAAGTTTTATTTAAGCCTTCAGATATACTTGGGGTAGAGACATAATAATAAGGAGCGTCTCTACTCCAACAAACACTTATCTTGAAGGTAATTCACCTTGGGTTTTAACATCACCGCTAGTCAAAGCCAGATTTTTCTCGGCAAAGTACTTGCTGATGAATGTGTTAGCAAAAGATAAAACAACTGGACCGAGAATAAAACCGAGAATTCCGTGAACGCTAAACCCAGGAGCCAAAAATGCTGCTAATGTAAAACACAGACCGTTTACAATTAGAGAAAATGCTCCAAAAGTTAAGAAGTTAAGCGGTAAAGATAAGGTAGACAGAACTGGCTTAACTGAACCATTGATTAAACCAATTACTAAAGCGGCAATTAAAGCAGCTGGAAAGTTAGCTATATTAACACCTGGCACAACTAAATCAACAATTAGCAGGCTTAAGGCTGTAGCTAGCGTTATAAAAAAGGTTCCTAACAACATTTTTTTTCACCTAAGAACCAAAGATTCTTTCAACGTTCTAAAACTATCTTCGACTAAACGCTTAGGTTTTAACTCCCTAACAAGGTAGATTTGTCTTATGCCATTTGGCTGGTGTTGAAGAAAAATTAAGTAAGTCGGTAGAATTAAACTTAGATATTATTGCTTCTATTTCAAACGTAGGGTGCGTTAACATAGTAACGCACCCTACGTTATCTACGTTATCAAGGTACAATTAAAGTTAGATATTATTGCTTGTATCGTCTGCTAAAGTAGCTTCAGATTTAAAGTAAAGCGATGATTTATACAAGACTTGTTCTTGATGAGTTTCTAAGGTGCAATCAGACAAGGGATAAGCTACACAGGTAATCGTATATCCAGCTTGGATTTCTTGCTGACGCAAAAATTTTTGCTCGCTTTGATCGACTTCACCACTGATGAGTTTAGCGACACAAACGGAACATTCGCCTTGTTTGCATCCAGATGGTAAGCGGATACCGATGTCTTCGGCTATATCAAGGATATATTGGTCTTCTGGTACTTCAATTGTCCGATCTAACGCAATTGCAGAATTGATAAGTCGAACTTTATAAACTGTCATTTTTTATTTATTATTTGAATAGTCACAATTTATTATTTTCTACCGCGATCGCACTCTCGTAAATATTTTTTGATTTTCCCTGAAGTATCTGTCCGCTACAACGACATAGTTAGACCGCTTACGGCATGATTTGTGATTCATTAATAAACTGTTGTTGGCAAGATTGTGGTTATTTACAGTGTACCTGGCGATCGCCTAACAACTCAGGTCAATGACAATAGCTATCTTTTAACAAAAGTCAAGATAATTTTATAATTCTTTATGAAAGGTCAAATCTCACCTACACTACTCTGACGTTCCCGGCGAAATCCGTGCCCCAAGCTGAAAAAGCCGCCCAAGATCATCAGCGTTTCGCCACGTTTCAGTTATCTTACCGTCAGCAATCGAATGAATAAACATAGCCGTGAACGTTTGCTGCTGACCATGACCGGATATCCCAAAGAAACTTTCCTGGACGCAGGTGTTAGTTGCACGCACGACAACTTTGTTACCCTCAGCAATTACGTCTTCAATCGTCCATTTCTGATCGATAGGTCCGATTGTATTAAAGAGTTTGCGAACTCCTTCCGGTCCTGGGGGCATTTCTGGTGCCCCACCGTGCATCGTCCAAGTTGGGGCAGTCATTGAGCAGATTTCCTCGATTTTGTGTTCGCTGATGAGTTCCAGCCACCGTCGAGCAATTATTTTGTTGTCCTCGATGGTAGACATCGCTGATTCTCCTAAAGCTGAGATTAGAAACCGAATTAAAAAAAGAATGCGAACCCTAACTTTTTATTAGACACATAATGTGCAGTATTGTCAAATTACAGCGATTTTCAGGTAAATGAACTACATTATTTTTATCTCACGCACTCGTAGCAAAGGAAGAAACAAGAGTGTGGTCTAAATACATGAAAATTGCTGTAACCCAGAATTTCGCGGTTTGAATAATACAAAAAATACCCTTACCCCTCCTAGCAAGCGAGGAGAGGTAAAATGCTGAGATTCTACTGCTTCACAGCCTTCATTGACAAACCGATCCGTTTTAATTTCTCGTTAACTTCCATAACTCGCACTTTCACGACTTGTCCCACCTTGACGACTTTATTCGGATCGTCTACGAATCTATCAGCAAGTTGGGAAATATGCACCAAACCATCTTGATGTACACCGATATCGACAAATGCGCCAAAGTTGGCGACATTAGTAATGATACCTTCTAATTCCATCCCTGTTTTTAAATCAGAAATTTCTTTGATTCCTTCTTTGAAGGTGGCATACTTAAATTCAGCACGCGGATCTCTTCCTGGCTTTTCTAATTCGCTTTTGATGTCGCGCAGGGTGGGTTCGCCGATCGCGTCGGTGACGTATTTTTTCAAGTTGGTTTTTTGCAACTTTTCGGCAATTTGCGTTACCTGTTGTAAGGGTACACCTAAATCGGATGCGATCGCCTGCACAACTGCGTAACTTTCTGGATGCACTGCGGTATTATCTAAGGGATTGTCACCACCGCGAATGCGAAGAAAACCCGCTGCTTGTTCAAAGGCTTTTGGTCCCAATTTGGGAACTTTCAAAAGTTGGCGGCGATTTTTAAATGCACCGTTTTCGTTACGATATTTAACAATATTATTCGCCACAGTTGAGGTAATTCCCGATACAAAAGTCAGAAGTTCCTTTGATGCGGTGTTCAAATCCACGCCAACATAGTTAACACAGCTTTCTACCGTTTCATCTAACTTCTTTTTCAACAACTTTTGATCGACATCATGTTGATATTGTCCCACACCAATAGATTTCGGGTCAATTTTTACAAGTTCCGCTAGTGGATCTTGCAAACGGCGCCCGATACTAATCGCACCGCGTACAGTAACATCTAAATCGGGGAACTCTTCACCTGCAAGTTTGCTGGCAGAATATATAGATGCACCCGACTCATTTACCATCACTTTAATTGGTTTGCGTTCCATTGTTTGCAAAACTTCTGAGACAAACTCTTCTGTCTCTCGCGAAGCTGTACCATTACCGATCGCAATCAATTCTATCTTATATTTTTCCATCAACTTTTTGATGGTTTGTGCAGCTTTAGCGCGTTGTTCGGCTGCTTGATGGGGAAACACCGCTTGATATTCTAAAAATTTACCCGTTTCATCGAGTACTGCAACTTTACATCCAGTTCTAAACCCCGGATCTATCGCCAAAGTTGGTTTCATACCCGCCGGCGCAGATAGTAATAACTCTCGCAGATTCGTTTCAAATGTTTTGATGGACTCAATATCTGCATAAAGTTTCTTTTCGGAAATTACCTCACTTATCAAAGATGTTTTCATCAGGCGATTGAATGCATCTTTCAGCATATCCTGATAAAAATTTCTAATTACACGCTGCTTTGAGTGAATTTCCTGCGACTCTAAGTAAGAAAGTACCATATCTTCATCAAAGGCAATTTCAAACTGTAATATTTCTTCAGCTTCACCGCGACACAGCGCTAGCATATTATGCGGTGCGATATTTGGCACGCGAATTTTATAGTCGCGGTACATTTCAAACTTGGTTGTCCCTTCGGGATATTTATCTTTGATGCGAGAGACAAATACTCCTTCTTCTAAGAGATATTCGCGCACATATGCCCGCAAAAAAGCTTTTTCTGCTACCTCTTCCGCTAAGATGTCAGCAGCGCCTTTAAGTGCTTCTTCTGCTGTCTTCACTCCCAAACTTTCGGAAATATACTTTGCTGCTTCTTCTTCTAATGAAACCGCTACATTATTCTTAACATTTAGCGACTTGATAAACTCGGCTAAAGGTTCGAGTCCCTTTTCTCTAGCGATAGTAGCGCGAGTGCGTCGCTTTGGTCGATAGGGTAAGTATAAATCCTCAAGCTCAGTTTTTTGTAAGCAGAATTCAATTTTTGCTTTGAGTTCATCAGTGAGTTTACCTTGTTCGGCGATCGCTTTCAAAATCGCCGCTTTCCTTTCTTCCAGTTCCTGTAAGTAAGTATACCTATCCGCAACATCACGCAATTGCACTTCATTCATTTCGTCGGTGCGCTCTTTGCGGTAACGTGCAATAAAGGGAATCGTCGCACCCTCCGCTAATAGGGAGAGCGCGTTTTGCACCTGATAAAGTTTAAGGTCTAGTTCAGTTGCCAAAATTAGTGGAATGTTCAGCATCAAGTGTTAAGGAGGGAAAATATATTTCTAAGGTAATATGCCAATTGGCTGTTTCAGCGCAAGCATTAAGTGTTAAGCTAAGTTACATTACGATTCCGGAATTTATATTTTATACGTTGTTGTTTGAGATTAGGTATTGTACTGAAAACATTTTTGGGTGTAAAGTGAGTATAGTTACCGGAAATCTTTATATTCGAGAAAGCAACGTACTTCTAGTGCAGAGGTTTGTTAAAAATGGCTTTGTCTTTTTTGATACCACTCTTTACAGGCTTGATAACTGGTTACATCTTTAAGAAAGGTGTCGATGAAATCGCCTACTTTGCAGGCATACTTGCAGTTATCAGCTTAATTATAAGTTTGGTCTTAGCTCCTTGGCAGATTCAGCTTTTATTGCTAATTGTTGTTCTCATCACTACTCAGATACTTTTGCAAAAAAATGAGTACAAAATGAAGCAATACCAAAACAACCAAAATAAAATAAATTCTAGCAGCTAGAAAAAATTAGTTTTTACTTAAATTCTCATATCCGGCAAATCAACAGTAATAGAAAACTGTAAAAGATGATTATGGCGATTTATCGGATATGATATCACACATATTGTACAGACGTGACGCACCGATTGTACAGACGTGACGCACCGATTGTACAGACGTGACGCACCGATTGTACAGACGTTCGGTGTGGAACGTCTCTACCAGGCTACTTAATTACAAGCAGTATCGCATCTATGGACTTTTGCCCAAACTTTTTTGGCAAGTGGAGTGCTATTGGAAGTTAGAGATTCTACTTTAATAATCTTTACTTTCTCTCTTGGCTTAAGAACAGCTACTTCTTTATAATTAAAGTTAGCTGCATTTGGTCTATTCTTCCTCAACCTTACGCCTGGTTTAACAGTTACAGTTACTATTGACCCTACTGATGGCACAACAGAAGAATTAGTATACTGTGAACCTTTAATAAAACGTTTTCCAATCAATGTAGAATCGGGAGCGTTATTGATATTGCCTAGAAAAATCCAACCTTGATTAACTGTTTCTGGTTTATCTACGGTTGGACTTATACTTTGATTAAATTCTAATGCTTGTGTTCCTAAAAATTTTTCTTTTGGATTTAATCCTAAAGATACACCCATAAAAGTTATAGTAACTGCTCCGAGAAGAATGCCAGTAATTGTTTGAATTTTTTGGGGTTTAGGCTGGTGAGCAATTTATTCTTGTCTTTGTTGAAGATTATTATACTCAATCGCTTTTACGTCTGTGTTGGCAAAATTATTATATGGTTGTAAATAATTTAAGTTTTGTTTTGGCTGGTTAACAGCATTATTAAAAAATAGCTCTTGGCTTGACTTTAAAGGTTGCACTGTAGCCAGCGGTTCATCTAGCTTGCTGTTGCGATCGTTAAATAACTTTACTTGTTCAGTATCTTTTACCGCTTCTACACTTGTTTGGGAGGGTTTGACCGACTCCACAGTATCTTTTATTGCTGATTCTACACTGTTTGCTGTTACCTGCTCCACTGTATCTTTAACCGCTGATTCTACACTGTTTGCTGTTACCTGCTCAAGTGTATCTTTTAGCGCTGATTCTACACTATTTACAGTTTGCTTAACAGCCTCAGCAACATTATTAGCTGCACCAACTACAGACGGCTTGACCTCATCAACTGTATCTCTAACTGCATTTACTACACCAACTACAGATGGCTTGACCTCTTCAACTGTATCCTTGAGTGCATTTCCGACACCGCTTACACTGTCGTTAACAGTCTCAGTTACACTTTTGGCTGCGATCGCTCATACTAACCAAATTAATAACGACATTTGACATTCCTGCTAATTGAGTATCAGTTTTTGGTTGTAGGTAAACAAAATAAATTACAAAGGTGGGAATTGCCCACCCTTGGCTTTACTCTTGGTTTTCCACTGGAACTAAAATGTAAGCCGTCTGGTTATTAGGTACATTGACGCTCTCACTACCAGATGGCTTGACATCTTCAACTGCACTCTTAGCTACATCCACTGTACCTTTAATCGTGTCGTTAACGCCCTTAGCTGCACCCTTGACGATCTCCGCTGTATTTTTTACAGTGCTGTTAACGCCGATAGCTGCACCGCTGACAGTATCCACTGTATTTTTTACAGTGTTCTGCTGATTGCTGGCAAACGTCCGATCTTGATATTGATTGCCCTGATTTTGTAATGACTTGCTGGCATCATCCGCTGCACCTTGTACAGCTTGGTTAACACCTTGCGCTGTATTTTGTACTGCGTCGATTGTACCTACTGCGCTTTGTTTAGCTGTCTTGGCGGCACTGTTTACTGTATCCTTTGTTGTCTGTGCTGCACCTTGTACAGCACTGAAAAAGTGAATATACTTAAGTAGATTTTTTCTCAGCGCTGCTGGAAATTTTTTCATTATGTTTTGCTAACAACTGAAGATATTTTTCGTTGGTCTTGGCTTGTATCCATTTTTCTTTAAATATGGCTGCTGACTCGGCTTTCACTGGGTCTACTTCATAAGGTAAGATATCTTTTCGCGCTTGCAGTTGTGCTGATGGTGAAGCTTCTTTTTGCGGGTTGGTTTTGTATTTTCTGCCACTTTTGTGATTAGCATAACGACGCGATCGCGTATAACCCATTTGAATAAACTTTCGTGCCATATCTGCGCCGACAAAATCATCTTGTTCCAGATAAGCAAGAAACATTTCGTAAATTTTTTCACTCGACTCTCTGGCAATATCCGGAGTCTTAAATCGCCAGTAAGGAAGAATTTCTGATTTGTAGGGTTCTACTAAAAGTACACCCTGTTCGCCTTTGCCAACGCGATACAGTTCCGGATGTTGGCGAAAGTCGATATTCTTAAAGTCTAAAGAATAATCAAATTGCATCATCGCTTTTTATGATGAATAATAAACTTTAATACTAATTGTATGTAAGGTTGCGCTTTATTCACCGACAGGCTAAAGCCTGCGGCGTTGCGCGTACAAAGTCCGCGATTAGGCGGACTAGATAAATTCATGCTCTTTTAGCCTGCGGAGGCAGGCTTTGTAAGTATAGCCCCACCCTTCCAGGGTGAGGTGTGTTAGCGATAAGATATTTATTAATTGAGTCATACCATGCTTCCTAGCACTACTTCCAGTCCTACCCTTGTCGCCGGAAATCTGCGTCGCGTACATCATATTGCTCTAAATGTGCATGATATGCAAGCTTCCCGCCACTTTTACAGCACAATTTTGGGTTTGCATGAACTTACAGGGGAAGAAGTTCCGAAAACTCTAGTTGAGTTGGTAGCACAAGGTAAAGTTGCCAACTTCGTCACTCCAGATGGGACAATCCTCGATTTATTTTGGGAACCGGAATTATCACCACCCGATCCAAATCCAGAACAGACTTTTACTAGAGCATATCATTTAGCGTTTGACATCGAGCCGCAATTATTTGAGCAAGCAGTGACAGTACTAAGAGAGAATAAAATAGCGATCGCCCACGGTCCAGTCACCCGTCCCACAGGTAGAGGCGTGTATTTTTACGACCCCGATGGCTTTATGATTGAAATTCGTTGCGATCCGGATGATGTAAATGGGTAATGGGGCATGGGGCATAGGGCATGGGGCATGGGGAAAGGGGAAAGGGGAAAGGGGAAAGGGGAAAGAATTATTACCAATGACGGCAGATGCTTCAACGGAGGGAACCTCCGCAACGCACAGCCAAACCTATGCCCAATGCCCAATGCCCAATGCCCATTGCCCATTGCCCATTGCCCATTGCCCAATGCCCATTGCCCAATTCCCAATTACCAAATATGCAAATATTTCAAGTTATCGAAGAAGCATTAATCACAAAACCAGCAATTCCACACGATCCATATAAGGAGTCATTGAAAAATTGGGCAAAGTATTGCCTGCAAGACAGAGGATTCAAAGTAGTATATGCTCAAAATGCCGACTTTGCTATTGAACCCAAAGGCAGCGAAAAGCTTTATTTTAAAGTGACAAATAATGCGGCTGATGTGGATGATTCTTGTAACTGGATAGTTTGGGATAGTGCAGCAAAAAGTGCCAGCCTTATTCCTCTTTCTAGATCAAAATAGAATTATTGCCAAAATCCGAATCAGCATATTTTGAACCACAGATTTATCTGCGGTTTAATTTCAAATTCGTGCCGAAAATACATCTACACAAGAGTGGGGCAGCGACTATTTATAGTCGTTGCCCCACAGATAGTATTACCTATCTAAGCGTTTAATTACGCAGGAATTAACACAGTATCAATGATGTGAATGACACCGTTATCAGCAGCAACATCTGGTGTTCCAACTGTGGCATCATTTACTTTCACGCCATTAGAAGCGTCAATTTTCACATCAGTTCCTTCAACTGTGGTCGCTGACTTCAGCTTAACCACATCAGCAGCCATCACCTTGCCGGAAACGACATGATAAGTCAGGATTTTCTTAAGTTTGGGAACGTCCTTAAGTAGTGCGTCTACTGTGCCTTTTGGAAGCTTTGCAAATGCTGCATCAGTAGGTGCAAAGACGGTGAAGGGACCAGCGCCTTTAAGAGTATCTACCAAATTAGCAGCTTTGATTGCAGCAACTAGGGTACCGAAAGAACCAGCATTTACAGCGGTATCAATAATGTCAGCCAAGTTTTTTACCTAGTTTTGTGTAATCTACTAACCACTATAGACTACTTTTTGCAAAATGGTATTTACTGTTACAGATTTCCTGAATCAATTTAATTAATTTTGCCGATAAATACAGAGACTAGTTTATACATTCAAAATTTTTTTAGATTTTAAGTAGATGAAGTGTCATAATTAGTAATATCACCAGATGCTGATTCTCTCACTAAAACGTTTGAGCGTGTATAGACCATGACAAATTATGCAAATTTAGTTCCCGAATTTGAAGAATTATTTAGACAAAAGCTAAAGCTAAATAATTGTCGGCTGACAAAGAAGAGACAAGAGAATAATTATCAAATTACTACTCCTGCCAAAGACATTTTTTTGATGTCTTGGCAGGAATTTCCGGAAGTTAACTTGATATATCAGCCTGTTGGGGTACGCACAGAGCAAACTTTAGTTTATGAGCGGGCTATTCGTTCGCATCTTAATTTTTGTCTGAGTAGCATTCAACATAAAGTTGCTTCTTGATTGCTATTATTACTGAACTTTTAAGGAACACAAGGCAGCTATTCTAAAGGCACAGACTCATGTCTGCGGCTTTTCAAACACCATTAGATGCTGCTGTGGTAGCAAGTTTTTGGTTTCCCTCCAAGTCAAACCAACAGCTTGCATTTCTTTTTTTACTTGTTTCTGACTCATCTTGTGCAAAGCTTTAATCATCACAAAGGGGTTTTCGGCTCGGTATTCTACCAAAACGACTCTACCACCAGGTTTAAGGGCTTTGATAATTCCTTGCATCACTTCAAAGGGATACTCAAATTCGTGGTAAGCATCGACCATTATCGCCAAATCGACACTTTCAGGCGGTAGGTTGGGGTTACTCTCCGTTGCTAAAATCGGTTCAACGTTGCTGATATTTTTCTCTTTTTTCAAAGACTTAATTATATCTAACATTTCTGGCTGAATATCCACAGCAAACACCTTTCCTTTGGGAATTAACGGTGCGATGCGAAAGCTTAAATAACCTGTACCCGCACCAATGTCTGCAACGACATCGTTAGGTTTGAGGTTGAGGACGTTTCTTATCTTACTTGGCTGTTCTTCTGCTTCACGGCTGGGTCTTTCTAGCCATGAAGCGCCGGTGTGTCCCATAACTTGCGCTATTTCTCGTCCTTGGTAGAATTTGCCGATACCGTCTGGGCTGTGGATAGACTTATATTCATATGTTGCTCCTGCTGTAGGTGCAGTTGGTGACAGCGTAGGGTTAAGCAGCCAGCTGCACAGTATTAGTACGATGCCTACGGTTAAAAATACAAATTTATCTTTTAGTTTAAATTTCATTATCTGATTTGTTTTATTTTGCAGTCAGCACTTTAGTGCTGAAAATAAACGTTAAAACGCCTACTACTATATTTTATCTAAGTACAAGCGGGGTTATCCTTCCCCGCCATCTAGCCAAAAATTTAAATTACAAACGCCTCCAAAGCGCGATCGCTCCAATTTTCTCCTACTCGCTCTGCCACAAACGGTCTAATGATAAACTTAGGTGGGGAACCTTCTTGTACATCAATCCTCACGAATGAATAAGGCAATCGTCGATGTGGTTTGTAGCCTTCGCGACCAACAAAAAGCAACGAATCCGCAATTTTCCGGTTGTAACTGCCGTCAATTTCCTCAAAAGTTTCCATCAATTCTCTTCCCTCTTGGCGTTGGCGACGGGGAAAATGACCGCTACCACCACTGATGATACAGTTGATGTGCGAGTCTGCGTATCCAGTATCAGCGGTGCGGAGATATTCTAAGCAATGCGCGTGACCGTTGAAGATTAAATCGACTATCGAACGTCCTTGAGTTAGGGAACCAACCTGAAGGGCAACTGCATCAAAACAAGCACGCAAGCGACGACGAACTGCTAATGTTTGCGCTTGATGCCATTTATTGCTTTCAGTAACGTAGGGCGGATGGTGAAAATAAATTATACGTCCGCGCACGTCTGAAGTATGCCAAGATTCAATTAATCTTTGTTTTAACCATTCGAGTTGTTCAAAGTCGATCGCAGACGGTTTGTGAGATGCAAGTTGTTTCTCGATGTCAACTTTGATTTCGTTGATTTGGTCTAATTTGGCACTGAGTTCATCGAGTTGTTCGGCTTGTTTGGGGTTATCTGGGTTGAGGCGATCGCATAATCCCAAAATCTCTGATTCTTCTTGGTCTATTTCCCGCCGACGCTTTTCTAATTCCCGCCGATTAATTTCTCCTTCTTTCGTTGCCGGCAGCGGTAATGGTTCATTAAAAGTATTCGAGTCGAGAGCGAAAAAGTCAATACCGCCGTAACGAAACGTATAATAACGATTGGGCAAGCGGGTAAAGTGTCCGGGTTGATAACGCAAACAGCGCCCGGTGTCACTTTTGGCAGTATAATGACTGTCGAGGTGACGTTCTAACTCTTTCGGAGAAGCGATCGCTTTTAAATAATCAAGAAATGCTTTTGCATAAGCATTGCCTTGAGATGAACCATGCCAGCCTATCTCTATATCTTGATAGCGGAACATCCGACGTAGCGGTTGCGTTGTTCCGGTCAGCCAGCGATACATCAACGGCACATCGTAGTAATCGTGATTGCCAAGCACGGGTAATATTGGTAAATTGAAGACCATGCGATCGTAACGAATGCTTTTAGGATTCTCGCCATTCTCCAAAAACTCGCGGTAAGGCTGAATAAAGTTTGAAGGATAATACTCATGGGAACCGACCACATAAATTACATCTCCCGTATGTAAGATAAAACGGCAAGAATCGCGGTGAGGCAGCATTAATTCCGCAATTTTGCGTTGGGGATGTTCGCCATAATGCGACTTAGTGCCAGTATCACCGATAACCATAAAAGAAAAATCTGGGCGATCGTCTCTACCGTCATCTAAAATTAAGCTGGTTTGGTCAATTTTGCGTGAGATAATACTCGAATGATTCCATCGCACTCGTTCCTTCATCTTTTGGATTTTCACTGGAATCGGTGGATCGGATATTAACTTCATCGTAGATACTCCCAAATTTGAGTTTACCTTGATAGCTTCGTAGTGAGGACTAAAGTCCTCATCTTATGAGATAAGGACTTCAGTCCTTACTACAACAAACATCCTCTGAACTCGAAGTTTGAGCCTCAGAAGGTCAACGTTGAGCCTCAGAAGCTCAACGATGAGCCTCAGAAGGTCAACGATGAGCCTCAGAAGGTCAACATTGAGCCTCAGAAGGTCAACGATGAGCCTCAGAAGCTCAACATTGAGCCTCAGAAGGTCAACTTTGAGCTTCTGAACTCGAAGTTTCATGTTCTGAACTCGAAGTTTCATGTTCTGAACACGAACTTTCATGCTTTACAGCAGTTTTCAGGTAATTAAAACATCTGCAAACCTCTCTCCAAATCTCTCTCCTGCAAGGAGAGAGGCTTTGAACTCCCCCTGCTCCCCCTGCTTCCCCTGCTCCCCCTGCTTCCCCTGCTTCCCCCACTCCCCCCATCCCCCCCTCTCCCCCTCCCCCTCCTCCTACTGATACCCGGCTGCTTGCAATAAGAATAACTTCGCATAGCGTCCCCCAGCTTGCAATAACTCTTCGTGAGTTCCCTGTTCTGTCACTTCCCCATTTTCAATCACCACGATTTTGTCAGCCATCCGCACTGTGGAAAAGCGGTGAGAAATTAACAATACCATCTGATTTTTGGTTAAAGCGCGAAAGTGATTGAAAATATCAAACTCAGCTTGAGCATCCATTGCTGATGTCGGTTCATCTAAAACCAAAATATCTGCACTATCTCGCATAAAAGCACGAGAAAGAGCTATTTTTTGCCACTGTCCCCCAGAAAGTTCTTGTCCACCTTTGAACCATTTACCAAGTTGAGTTGTAAAACCTGCGGGTAACTTCTCTACAAAAGGTAGTGCCATGCCTTTTTCGGCGGCAATTTCCCAAAGTTCTCTATCTTCTAATCGTTCTACATCACCAACACCGATATTCTCGCCGACGGTGAATTGATAGCGAACAAAGTTCTGGAAAATTACACCAATACGCCGGCGCAATACATCAACATCCCATTCTTGCAAGTCTAAACCATCGAGTAAGATGCGTCCGGAGTCTGGATAATAAAGCCGAGTCAGCAGTTTAATTAAGGTTGTCTTCCCAGAACCATTTTCACCAACGATCGCTAGTTTTTCACCTGGGCGCAAATGTAGAGATATATTTCTTAACGCAGGTTGCGAATTTCCCGGATAGGTAAATGTCATGTTCTCAAAACGAATACCATCACCGGGTTTGACACCGAGGGTCGCTTTACCTCTTGCCGTTGGTACTTCTTCTTCCAGAAAATCGTACAGGTTGGAGAGATACAAGTTATCTTCATACATCCCGCCGATGGAAGTCAACGCCCCGGAAAAAGTAGTTTGTCCTTGGCGAAAGACGGTAAGATACATTGTCATATCCCCTAGAGTAATTCTCCCCGCCACGGTTTCCAACACAATCCAAGCATAGGCGATGTAAAAACCAGCAGTAGAAAGTAAACTTAATAGATATCCCCACAAGCCCCGACGCAAAGTTAAATCGCGATCTTCGCCATAAAGCCGATTAAATAGATCGTGATAACGTCCTAACAGCATATCTCCTAGCTGATAGAGTTTGACTTCTTTGGCAAAATCTTCTCTAGCAAGCAGCGTTTCTAAATAATGCTGTTCGCGGGTTTCTGGCGCCCGCCAACTAAACAGCCGGAAAGCTTGTGCCGCAAACTTCGTTTCTACAAAGAATGCAGGCATCCCGGCTAAAATTAGGACTAGCAATGCCCAAACAGAAAACTTGACAAGCAAAGCTCCATATGTTATAAGTGAAAGAGCGCTTTGCACCAAGCCGAATGTGCGCGTTACCAAAGAAAGGGGACGAGTCGAAGCTTCGCGCCGCGCATTGGTCAATTTGTCGTAAAATTCCGAGTCCTCAAACTGGGTGAGATCCAAAGTGAGGGACTTTTCCAAGATAAGAACGTTGACCCGTTGACCGAGTAACACCCGCAGTAACGATTGACAGACGGAAAGTCCTCGTTGAGTAGCAGCTAATAAAGCAACAGCGATCGCTTCTAAGCCAACATACATCAGCGGATGAGAGTTATTGACAAAATCGCTACCGTATGTATGCGATTGCGCGGCAAAAATGACCGCATCGACAATTAACTTACCGATGTAGGCGATCGCCGCAGGCAAAAGACCAGCCACTAAAGTTAAAGTGGCAAGAATAATAGTTAAAAAGCGGCTAGTAGTCCACACCAAGTTGACAGCACGTCCACTGTAGCGGAATACGGAAAGTGATTGACGCAGAGCGTTTCGTTTCTTTTGAGTCCTCATTATTCATTTTATAGCGTGAAGTGCCCCTCAATTGCTTAATTGGGAAAGGGAAGCGGGTAAATTCGATTTTGGATTGACTCCACGCTCTGTGCTGTTCGTTGTAACATCAAGGAATTATCGAATCAGTTTAAAATTAAGTTATTGCACTGCCTGGGAAAGTTGTAGCGTTCACCAACCTCGCCCTAAAAGGGACGAGGATTGACCGAACCAATTCGGACAACGTAAGCGGTGAATAGCCCAAATCGAGCCTAATCCTGGCACAAACTTCCGGATGCTTCACGCCACATCCTTCAAGTCTGGCGACCGAACGGAGTGGCTCCCCAGTCCGGACTATCTTTAAGCTTGATTGGTCAAGCGTTGGGTAATGCCAAGCCATCTTGGATTAGGTGGGCGAGGGGACTAATTACGGGTTTGCTGGTTCCTGGGATTATATCCATTTAAAAACCAGTATTTAAATGTAAAGCAAGTACTAAAGGACGGGGTTTCAAACCCAAGGAGTTTCGATGAAAGAAAGGCAACATATTTTTGTAGCGCGTGGTAGACGGATTTTTGAAGTTATTCAAGAACACTCAAAGAATCAGCGTCCTCCCCTTTCCGAAGAAGACAAAGCTAGACGTAAAGTGGAGGATGAAGCGTTTGACAAGCGTTGCGATGAAATTTTTCAGCGAGTTTGCCCGGAATTAATTAAAGATTATTACAACTGGGCGATTATGATTGAGCCAAACAGTGAAGATTATGTCATTGACCCCAACCCAGAAGTTGCTTTTCAAAAAATTCACAACAAGCATCCAAACGCCAGAATTATGGAAATGCGTTTGAATGAAACAGGGGCTGTTGGTAGAATATGATTCAAGGCTTTTTTGGTGAGAATGGGGAACTGTATTTTGAGATTAATTTGATAGCTGCCGATGGCTCTGATATAACAGTTAATGCTTTGCTAGATACTGGGTGTACTGACTGGTTGGTAATGGATATCCAAGATGTAGAGAGTTTGGAATGGTCTTAGAGGAGTCTCTTGAAGTATTTTATGAAACATCACGCATCAAAAGAACCTAACCCCCCTGCCCCCCTTCCCTACGAGGGAAGGGGGGTTTCAAAGCCTCTCCCCCCGTGGGGGAGAGGTTTGGAGAGGGGTTTCTTTGTATATTTCATAACTTTTCAAACATCCTCTTATATTCTAGAACAAAGAAGGCAGACAGCACGCGGGATAGCAAAGTTTTATCTTTATCAAGGAAATGTTTGCTTTGATGGTCAAGAATTTACTATCCCTGCCTTAGCTGGTGAATAAATTACTGAGGTTTTAATTGGGTTGCCTTGGCTAGAAAATCGTCGGTTAGTAGTAGATAGAAAAGCAAGTTTGCTGACTTTGGGCGAATATTAGATAATCGTAAATCAGTTTATGATTGCATCTTTTCAGCAACAACAATTAGCGCATTGGGGATTTTGAAAAGCACGGTTGTTGCTGAGTGAGAATTAATGCCTGTTATATTAAGTTATGTGCCTCAGAGGATGTTTGAAAAGTATTGCATGAAACACCACACAGCAAACTTTAGTTAGTGGCAGTACTGACAAAACTATCAAAATTTGGCGGGCATCGCGTTGAAGTTGACTGCGATTTTGGGTTTGAGATTCGTCAGCGTTGGTGTTAATTGCTTTGACCTCGGATGCCGACACCCTAGAAGGGTACGGCGTTGTGCGTACACTCGTGTGCCTTGTCTTCGACACGCTACGCGAACGCAGCCTCAAGATATTTAGCCCACGAAGGTGGGCTTCGTTCGTATAGCCGAGCCAGTGCGTTGCGCGGGTTCCCCGCGTTGAAGCACCTGGCGTCCAGGCTTCCAGCCTGCGGGTGTGGTGCGCGTGCGGATGCACGTGTCGATGGCGGGGTGCGAATGCGGATGCGCGTGTCGATGGCGGGGTGCGGATGCGGATGCCGATGCCGATGATGGGGTGCGGATGTAATTTAGGCATTGAACGCGGGAAACATATAGTGAGGCACGTTGAGATATTAAAAAAATGTCGAGGAACTTTACGCAATTATATTTGCATTGTGTTTGGGGAACTTGGGATAGATTACCGCTGGTAACAAGAGATATTCAAGATATTGTTTATGCTGCGATCGCTAAACGCGGATGCGGGTGCGGGATGTCGGTGCGAGTGCGGGTGAGGGTGCGGGATGTCGGTGCGGATGCGGATGCCGATGCGGACACCTTCAAAAACACACCCTAGCCTAACTTCAGATGATTAATCAACCAATTTAACGCAGCTTCGACGTTTGCAACGCGATCGCTCTCTGGAATTGCCGGACGCTGTACCATCACCACAGGGATATTCAACTCTCGTGCAGCAATAATCTTGGCGTAAGTCGCATCACCACCGCTATTCTTACTTACAATAGTGTCGATCGCGTGCTGAATCAACAATTGTCGTTCCGAAGCCAGTGTGAAAGGTCCTCTATCATATAAAAGTAAACCTTTTGGTACTAAAGTATTCGGTTGTGGCGGGTCAATCATCCGCATGAGAAACCAAATATCCTCTATGTGGGCAAAAGCCGCAAGTTCTTGTCTGCCGATAGTGAGGAAAACTCGCTTTGGGCGATCGCTTAACTTCAAAGCAGCAGCTTCAATGCTTTCAACTTCTATCCAATTGTCCCCCATAACTCGCTGCCACATCGGACGCACCAACATCAACACCGGAATGTTTACCTCAGCCGCAGATGCGATCGCATTCAGCGATATTTGCGCTGCAAAGGGATGGGTAGCATCAACTAGCAAATCAATTGCTTCATCGCGCAGATATGCAGTTAATCCGGCTACACCACCAAAGCCACCAATCCGCATATTTCCTGCCACATCTTTTGGTTGACGAGTGCGACCAGCGAGAGATACCATCACCTCAATTCCTGGAAGATTTGCCGCTTTCGCCGCTAGTTCAGCCGCATCACCCGTTCCACCTAGAATTAATACCCGCTTCATACTTTACATAGAATTAATTTTTACCCAAAAACACAATAATAGCGCCTGCCTAACTATAGGCAAGCGCTACTCCTTTAATTAAATTCAGGGATAAATATAGTTGAACTTCCCCGAAGTTTATTATTAATTGATCGCAATTGAACTTATTACACAGCACTTCTGCGGTTGATTAAATTCCACAAGAAAACTGCGACGATTGCACCAAGAACCGCTAATAAAATACCGGGTATGCTGAAAGTAGGAGTTGCTAGGGCAAGAGTTCCTGTAGTAAAGAATACGCCCAAACTACCACCCACAAAAGCACCAATGATTCCTAACAAAATGGTTCCTAAAATTCCGCCGCCTTGATGACCTGGGTAGATAGCCTTAGCAATGGCACCAGCAATTAGACCTAAAACAATCCAAGCAAGAATATTCATCTTCCGTTAATTAGAGCGAAGGTTTTTTCTAACAAATACAGAATAACAATTCAAACCCTGGCATCCAATCTGCCAACAGAACTAATTGTTATTAGCCTCAAGGAATAGTTAAATTGTTCTTATTTCTTTTGACATACGCCTCAATTGAAATAACTAAAAAAAAGCTCCTAGTCGGTCTAAAACTAGAAGCCTCAAAGATTATTGCTTGGTAATAATTGCAGTATATGCATTTCTAATTACTTGTTTCCTCTACTAGAAGAGTTAGCCGTTGCTGAATATAAAGGTAGAGACGTTCCGGACTGAACGTCTCTACAGATAAAATTTAAATACTACTGTTTCTAAGGCACTCTTCCAAGTCTCTTTCTATAAACTTGGCACCTGTCAAGTTAGCCCCACTCAAGTTACAAAAGTGAAAATTTGCGCCTCTAAGGTCTGAATACGCTAGATTCGCTCCTCTAAGGTCTGCATGACTTAAGTTAACTTCACTTAAATTAGCCCTAGTTAAATTAGCAGAACTCAAGTCAGCTAGTTGCAAATCTGTTTTAGTTAAGTTTGTCCTGACTAAGTATGCCTGACTCAGGTCGGCTGCACTCAAATTAGCTTCACTTAAATCTGCCGCTGTTAAATCAACTTTGCTTAAGTCGGCTTTGCTTAAATTAGCCAAATTCAACTTTGCATAACTTAAATTAGCTTCACTCAGCTTCACTGATGCCAGCATTGCACACCTCAAGTTAGCATTGATAAAATTCCTCTCTCCTGCTGCATAACGCTTTATCAGTTCATCACTCTTCAACGAAGCTAAACAAGCTTCATATGTCCCGCTATAACACCATTTTGCATCTACCAAATTAGCCGCAGTGTTAACCGCTACCTCATCACATTTGGTCATCACTACACCATTGCAGCCATCCCACTGACCGCCGAGTATAAAAGCAACATCAGAAGCCGCTGCTACGGAGTCAAATAGCAAAACAGGCTGTTGTTTTTGCTGTGACCAACTATTCAAAGCAATCGATATAATATTTTTCATTTCTATAGCTGAGGTAACGCATTTTACTGTCTAAACTCACTCACAACTTCTAAGCGCATCAATATCCGCAGAAACAATCAGCTCAAGATTGCGCGAGATTTTTTCGATACTCCAGTTCCACCATGCGATTTCTAAAAGTGCAGCGATCGCCTCAGTTGAAAATCGCTGCTTAATCAATTTCGCCGGATTCCCGCCAACGATGGTATAAGCTGGTACATCGCTCACCACCACTGATTTGGCAGCGACGATCGCCCCATCGCCAATTTTCACACCTGGCATGATTGTTGATTCATAACCGATCCACACATCATTACCAACCACAGTATCGCCTTTGAATGGTAATTCACCTATCTGTGGCATGACTTTTTCCCAACCATTCCCAAAGATTTGAAACGGATAAGTTGACAAACCAGACATGTTGTGGTAACACCCATTCATGATGAACTTGACACCCGTGGCGATTCTCCTTTGGAGACACTTCGTGAACGCGCAAAATTTCCCAATAATCAATTTGTCACCAATAAACGGATAGTGATACAACACATTGCGCTCAAAGTTCTCCGAATCTACTGGATCGTCGTAATATGTGTAGTCACCAATGATGATGTTCGGATTGGTAACAGTATTTTTGATGAAGCAGATTTGCGGAAATCCCTCCATCGGATGTTTATTGTTTGGATCTGCCCCGTACAAAGTAGCCTCCCTTATCGCGCTCTTTGCGATCGCTCCTAAAATTATCGCCCGTCACCTGAAGTCTGAAGCACACCAAACCAGAGTAAGAAAAAAATCATCTCAATTAACTACGGTTTATCTATCAATTTACCGTTGTTTGTCTCTTGCCTTTTCTCGCTTGGATGTGACATACTCTAAAAAAGTACAGTATCCCGACCGAGTTACCGTTGTTTATCAATAAACAACAGACGCACTTATGCTGTGAGGAATTAACAGGCAATGCAAGAAGATACACAAAAATTAAAAGTGACAACAGATTCACCAGAAGCGATCGCCCTTATAAATCGCTTCATCGATCAAGCTTTGAGTTATGGTTCATATGCAGAAACTGTGATTTTGCAAGCAATTGCTGTTGATCCGACTTGTGCGATCGCTCATGCTTATGCTGCTGCTTATTACCTTTCCCAGGAAAATCAAGTAGGTTTAAGGCAAGCGCAACCTTATTTGCAAGCAGCACAACAACATTTAGACAAGATTACAACCAGAGAAAAGTTATATGTACAAGCGATCGCAGCTTGGGCAAATAAAGAGATAGATGTAGCGATCGCCCTGCACGAAGAGATTACCGATAACTTTCCCACTGATATGATATCCGTCCAGCAAGGACAATATCACTATTTTTATACAGGCGACAAAGATAAATTATTGAAAATTGCCCAAAAAATCGTATCTTCTAAGACAAATTATCGTTATTTATACGGTATGGTAGCGTTTGGTTTAGAACAGTGTCACCAACTAGCAGCAGCGGAAAAGATGGCTCGAATAGCAGTAAAATTAAATCGTGACGATCCTTGGGCGCATCATGCGATCGCTCACGTTATGGAAACTCAGGGACGAGTTGAGGAAGGTATAGCTTGGATGGAGAACTTTGCAGATACTTGGGAAAACTGCAACTCGATGCTGTATACTCACAACTGGTGGCACATTGCGCTGTATTATTTAGAACTGGGCGACACAGATAAAGTTTTAGGGCTTTACGATAATCATATCTGGGGACGCGCTCGGAAAGACTCTCCAAAAGATGAAGTAGGAGCAATTTCGCTTTTATTGCGGCTAGAGTTACGCGGGGTAAATATAGGCGATCGTTGGCAAGATATAAGTGCTTATCTTTACCCTCGTATTAACGAACACGCTCTACCTTTCCAAGATTTGCATTACATCTATGCTTTAGCCAAAGCTGGACAAACTAACTGGGTAAATCAGATGTTAGTGAGTATGCAACAACATACTCTGACGGTGAATTTATTTTTGCGGCAAAGTTGGTTAGAGGTAGCAATACCCGCAGCTAGGGGAATGATGGCTCACGCTAAAAAAGATTTTAATACAGCTGTGATGGAACTTAAACCTCTAAAGCGGCGCTTGCACGAGATTGGGGGAAGTCATGCACAGCGGGTTTTATTTCAGCAGGTTTATCGAGATGCGCTTAAGAATGTTGAGAAAAGTCAGATTTACGGGATTACAGCTTGATTAACGTATGATTATGATTTTTAAATTTCAGCATTTTGTAGAGACGTTACATCATGTCCTACAAATCACATATATTGTAGAGACGTTCCTTTCGTAACGTCTATGCGTGACGGTTGCGTGTTTTTATCAAATCGCCGTAATACCCTACACCGAAAAACCAGTCACTGCGCTGACTCCATACGTTCGCCAAAATTGCTGCCAACAAATTGGGAATCAGGTTTTGCAGTTCGTTATCCACTGGGGTATCGTCAGAATCGCAGAGTTCTGCCGGGGAAGGCAGACAATCAAGGGGATTGTACTGTATCATCACAGCCCTCGTTTAGCAAGATATGAGTCTATTTTAAGGTGATTGGGATGAGTGCGATCGCAGCAGGAGATGTTGCCTCGTTGGCGAAATACTCCCAAATTGTCAGCCAATCGTCAATACTAAGAGTTTCAATTTATAAGGTGGATGCCGAAAACCCCGGAAGAACAGGAACGTAGTTCCGTATTCTGTGCAATAGATGCGGGGATGAAGGCTGACAGCAGGATTTATCCTGCCTTCAAGCTTTTTGTTGTTCTATATAC